>Ga0209460_1000299_pt1 | contig 54498 bp, 50 predicted proteins | sample EBPBio132013_DNA_FD_185868 | JGI IMG/M metagenome (GOLD analysis project Ga0209460, IMG submission 185868) | Wastewater treatment Type I Accumulibacter community from EBPR Bioreactor in Madison, WI, USA - Reactor 2_5/13/2013_ DNA (SPAdes)... | ecosystem: Engineered > Bioreactor > EBPR >... | reverse complement strand
CGCGCTGGTTGCAGAATGGGGCGCTCGGCCAACTCGCCCCATACTTATGAACGCTTGCTTGCTTTTGAATCCTTTTCCTTAAGTTGACAGCTATGGGACGCGCTGTCTCGCGTCCCTACGCCCTCGTCACCACGATTTTGTAGGGGCACATGGCTGTGCGCCCTTCGATCACCAACACGCACTCGCTCCCACGCCTTTGTAGGGACAGCAGACAGGCTGTCCACTACTTCCACCCGATAAACCACCTGTCGCGTCTTACCCCTTAACTTGAAACTTGCCACTTGTAGCTTAAAACTACTCTCGGCACTCAAAACTCATTACTATAAAAAAGGTTTATTTTCGGTTAACCCGACAAACCCTTTCCTAACCATCCACCAACCACCTTAACAATCCTGCTCCCCTGCAAAGTTAGCGCCAACACCGCATAAAAGTGACCAAATGTTCTGACAAATGTTCGCCCTTAACCCGTCCATTTCGATTATGCTATTGAAAGGGCTGGTTGTAGGGCCGGAACTGGCGCTGACAAACCCTCTTACCTACCCCGCGCACCTTAACAACCGCATCAGCAACGACAGCGGCGGCACACCTTCTAATGCTTCGCCGCCGATCTTTCGCCTTTGACTGTCACCTGTTGACTGATAACTTTTCGCGCCGCATTTGCCGCTTTTGGAGGGATGACTTGCATTTTGTATTGGACTATTGACTGTCGACTACAGACTAAAGACTAAACATTGCTATTGCCGCCTTTGCTGCCAATTTTGCAAACTGTCATTTCCGACACTGACGACACTGACGACACTGACGACATTTGTGACAAATACACGAATTCTCAACTGCAACAACAGCATCAACAACATAAAATGCACTGTGAAAATGAAGAATTTGAAGAATTATGTGACCGAAGGAAATCCTTTAGGGTGAGTTTCGGCAAATCGCTCCCGCACATCCGCCGTTTAACAGTCGTTGTTGCAATTGCGTTTTTTGCAATATTTGCAATATTTTGAACATTTGCAACTTTTATGGCGACGACAATTTCGCCGCCACCAACGTTACAAAACCTTGGAGCTTCGCATTTGCCTTGATCTTTTAGCTAAAAACTACCGACTATCGAATACTGAAATGGCGCTCCACCGCCGCCGCCGCCGCCACTACCGCCACAAAAGGTTAGGCGGGTTCGGCAGTGAGCATGAGGCCGGAGAGCGCCAGATGCTGGAGGAGCATAATCGTTTTACCGTCGGCGATTTCACCGCTGGTCATCATGTCGAGGGCTTGATTAAAGGGGATTTCGAGGACTTCAATATCCTCGCCGTCGGAAGGCAAGCCGCCGCCATCGTTGACCTTGTGCGTATCTTGATATTCGGCGATAAAGAAGTACAGGCGCTCGGTAACGGAGCCGGGACTCATGAAGGCTTCAAACACTTTGCGCGGCTGCTGAATGTGGTAGCCGGTTTCCTCGGCAGCCTCACGCTGGATGCTGGTCACGGGGTCGTCTTGGTCGAGTAATCCGGCGCAGGTTTCGATCAGCAAACCGGAATGCTGGTTGACGTAGGCGGGAAAGCGAAACTGGCGGGTAAGGATCACCGTTTGCTTGAGGGTGTTATAGAGCAAGATGGTCGCGCCGTTGCCACGGTCGTAGGTTTCGCGGCTGACGGTTTGCCAGCTTCCATCGCGGCGCTGGTATTCAAACGTCGTCTTTTTGAGAACATACCAATCATCTGATAAAGTCTCGACCTGTTTGATGCGAATTTGTTTTTGCACGGTTATCCCTGTTTCTGCGTGTATAATCTTGATAATAACCGCATTTTCATGCAAAATCAAGATATAAACCGCAAATTAACGCAAGAAGGCAACGATCATGCTGAAAGAAGAACGGCAGCAGCATTTACTGAATGCACTCAAACGCGACGGCAAAGTGGTGGCAGCGGAAATCAGCATCGCGCTCAACGTCTCCGAGGACACCATCCGGCGCGACCTGAACGAACTCGCCGACGCGGGGTTGCTGCGGCGGGTACACGGCGGCGCGGTGGCGAAAGCCCAAACCGAGGCGGCTTACATGGCGCGCAGCCAGCAGCAGGTAGACGCGAAGTTCGCGATTGCCGAAGCAGCGGCACGGCTGGCGCAGGACGGACAGGTGATCTGGCTGGACTGCGGGACGACGACCACACGGCTCGCCCAACTGCTGCCCCAAGACCTGCGGGCGACGGTTATCACCAACAGCCCTCCGGCAATGGTGGCGCTGGCGGAACATCCTCACCTCGAAGTGATCGGCCTCGGCGGGACGCTGAACAAGGGGACGATGGCGATTGTCGGGGCAGCAGCGGTATCGGCGGCAGCACAGTTCCGCGCGGACATCTGCTTCCTCGGCGTGAACGGCTTACACCCGACGGCAGGCGTGACCGACTTCTCGTATGAGGAGGCGCAGATTAAGCGGCTGATGATCGAGAACTCGGCGGCGGTGATCGCGCTGGCTTCGGCGGACAAGTTAGGGACGGTCGCGCCGTTCGTCCTCGCGCCGATTCACGCGCTGACGCACCTCGTCACCGAACAGAGCGCCAGTGATGACGTGGTGCAGCCGTTCATTGAGGGCGGGGTTGATGTGATTCGGGCGTGAGATAGACCCCCACCCCAACCCACATCAGCACGTTCGCCGGCTCACTCCGCTGATAGCCCGTAAACGAGGGAGGGAGTAATACAAGAATCGTAGTAAGGATGGCAGGCGTTATTTTTTGAGTTCGACGGCGACGATCCGCAGGGTTTGATCGCCGATATTTTCCAGCGAGTGCGGGGGTAAGGCCGCGCCCCACATATATTCCGCCGGATTTTGCAGCGCCTCGACGGTGCGGGAATCAACCAAGATGTTGTCCTTGTCGTCGCGGCGGATGAAGGGACTCCAACTGATGACGTGCAGTACGCCTTCCCACTGGTGGGTGTGGTTGGCGGTACGTTCGCCAGCCGGAATGAGCGTTTCAATGACGCGCACCTGATCGTTCTCCATGATGAGGCGGTGATGTTCAGGCGCGGCGATGAGGGCATCCATCGGGTCGAGTTCGAGATTGGTCATGCGGGTTTGTCCTATGTATCAGGTTTTGGGATTATTTTCCCGTAGGGGAGGATCTGTGACCCTCCCGTTTTCCATCTAATCACTAGTTGAAGGTGATGGTTGCCATCGAGTGCGGCGGGAGTTCGATGCGCCACTGGTTGCTGCCGTCGGCGTGGACGGCGAGGTCGGACAGGCCAACCGTGTCCGGCTGGGCGACCGAGTTTTGCAGGCGCGGGCTTTCCGCCGAGAGCATTTGCGCCTTCACGACACCGGATACGCCCGAAGTAACAAGCGTCACCGAAGCCGATTGGTCGAAGTGACGGTTGATGAGCGTAACAGCCGTGCCATTCGCGCCGGTCGAGGCAGTCGCGGAAACAGCCTGCGTCGAGGCTTCCGACTTGCCGCCGGGGATGGTCGAGCCGTTCGCCACATCGACGGGCAGCGCGGTTGCACCGATATGCGGGGTGTGAAGCTGTAAGGCGTAGTAGGTGGGCGTAATCCACATGGCCTCACCCTGCGTCATGATCGGCGCGTGAAGCACGTTCACGATTTGCGCGAGGTTCGCCAGCGTGAGGATGTTGCACTGGCGATGGAACACCTCCAAGGCGATGCCGATGGAAAGCGCGTCTCGCATGGTGTTGGCCTGTTCGTAGGACAGCGGCACGCGCTGAAGTTCTTTATCCGGCCCCCACGGGCGGGCTTCGGGGTGCCAAACGCCCCACTCGTCGAGGGCGATGCCGACGAACTTGGCATCCTTGGGCGCGTATTCGCGCAGGTAGGCCGCCGTTTGCTCGATAAAGAGTTCGGTGTCGTGGGCTTCGCCGAGCAGCGCGTAATACTGCGCCTCGCTGAAATCGACTTCAGCGCCGCCTTGCAGCCAGTAGCGGTGGATGGAGAAGTGATCCATCAGGCCGAAGTGGTTGCGGTTGGTGCGGATGACGGCTTCATTCCATTCGTCATTGTGACCGCAGATGACGAGTTCGGCTGTGGGGTCAACATGACGGAGCATAGTGGCGTAGCGGCGGTATTCGTTGGCGTACGACTCGGCATCATAGCTGCCACCGCAGCCCCAGTTTTCGTTACCCACGCCCCAGAGTTTGACGTTAAAGGGATTGGGCGCACCGTTGGCGGCGCGTTCGCGGGTGATGGTGGTGTCAATCGTGGCGTTGCAGTACTCGACCCAATCGCACATTTCCTGCACCGAGCCGCTGCCCATGTTGCCCGCGAGGTAGGGTTCCGCGCCGATCAGGCGGCAGAGTTCAAGGAACTCGTGAGTGCCGATGCCGTTGTCGTCCTCGACCTGCAAGCCGCAGGACATGCCGAGGCGCTGCGGGCGCTTGTCGGCGGGGCCGATGCCATCGCGCCAGTGGTAGTGGTCGGCGTAGCAGCCACCCGGCCAGCGCAGCAGGGGTACAGGCATAGCCTTGAGGGCGTTGACCACATCGGTACGCCAACCGCCGATGTTCGGAATATCCTTGTTGTTCAGCCCCACCCACAAGCCGTCGTAACAGCAGCGTTCGAGGTGTTCGGCGAAGTGACCATAAAGGCGCGGCGAAATCGTCCCGATAGGCGCATCGGCGCGTAGGGTGAGTGTGGTGTTGATCGTCATGCGTTTCATTATCTCCAAAATAAGTCTGACATCACGCGGAGATTTTTAACGCAGTCGGGCGTAAAAAGCGAATGGGGTTGGCTAGCGTGGATGCAAACGGAGGTTGAAATAAATCACACCCCACCCTAACCCCATCAGTACGGTCGCAGGCTCCCTCCCCTGATAGCCGTCGTAACAGGAAGGGAAAAGTCAACAAGGCATGATTATCGAGAAATCATGATGCCAGCCGTATTATGAACAATCATTATCCGGTCGTATCAAATCGCAGGTTGGCTAAAAACGTTATTTATCGACGATTTTGTGTTCGACAGCCAGTGCAACGGCCTGTGTACGGCTGGTCGTCCCCATCTTCGAGAATATATTGCTCAGGTGATTTTTCACCGTCGAGTTGCTAATCATCAGGCGTTCGGCGATTTCGCGGTTGTTCAACCCTTCGACCAGCCATGCCAGCACTTCGCGTTCGCGGTCGCTGAGGTCATGACCGATTTCCGGCGGGCGGCGGGTGGCGCTGATAAGCGCTTGCGTCGCTTCCGGCGCGAGGGTCGGTTTGCCATCGTAGGCTTTGCGAACGGCGGTAGCGAGTTCATCCACCGAGACGTTCTTCATGAGGTAGCTGATCGCACCGGCTTTCAGGGCGCTCTGGATGGTGCCATCGTCGCTGAAGCTGGTCAGGGCGATCACCTGTGTTTCCGGCAGGCTGTCGCGGATGATCTGGGTGGCTTGCACGCCATCCATACCGGGCATAATCATATCCATGAGGACGATATCCGGCTTATATTTTTGGGCGAGCAGCACACCGGCCTGTCCGTCACCGGCATCGCCAACCACTTCAAAGTCGTCAAAATTTTCGAGCAGGACGATCAGTCCCTTGCGAACCATATGATGATCGTCCACGACCAACACACGTATCTTATGAGCAGCGTTCATTTCGGTTTACCTTAATCCTTATTTTCGGACCATGTGACTTGTATACGGGTTCCTTCACCGACTGCACTCTCGATGTTTAGCCGTGCTTGTATCGAATCAGCACGCTCGCGCATGATGTTCATGCCCAAACTGGTCGGCTTGGTCAACGACATATCAAAGCCCTTGCCGTTGTCGCTGATGGTTAGAACAATCTGGTTATCTGCCCACGTCAGTTGGATCAGCACCTGTGAGGCTTGAGAGTGCTTGATAATGTTGTTGAGCGCCTCTTGAACGATGCGGTAAATACCCACCTGTGCATCCGGCGGGAGGGTCGGCACATCGTCAAGGGCGGTAACAATTTCGAGTGTAGTGCGGCTGCGAAGCGAGTTACTGAGCTGTTGGATTAAGGTAGGTAAGGCGACCTGTGTGAGCGAGGCAGGGCGCAGTTCGAGCAGCAGCAGGCGCATTTCGGACAGGGCGCTGCTTGTCAGTTGTTGAAGTTGGATCATCAAGTCGTGCGCTTTGGCGGGGTTAGTGTCCCACTGGCGCAAAGCCGACTCGGACATAACGGTACTGGTGAACAAGGTTTGGCTCACCGAGTCATGGAGTTCACGGGCTAAACGCTGGCGTTCTTCGGCGGCGGCGAGCTTTTGCGCTTTTTCACGCTCGCTGGCTTCGATCATTTTACGCTGGGTGATGTCGGAATAGTGTTCGATACGACCCCCGGCATAGATACCGGCGCGAATCGGCTGGCTCCAATGTTCGAGCCAGCGTTCCTGACGTTCACCTTCAGCCGTCACCTGACATTCAAGCCGGCGGTCAAAGGCGTTGTCACGGTACTCTGAAAGCAGGCTGTGGGCGAAACCTTCGACATCGGTGAAGATACATTTGAGTTTATTCTCGATCAGAAGCCGTTTGTCCTGTCCGAGCAGTTCATCCCGCGCGATACCAAAGTAGATTTCGATGGCGAGGTTCACCCAGACGATTTTAAAGTCACGGTCGAGGATGAGGACACCGACAGTCGTGGTATCGAACACATCATTGATGAGCGACCGGTATTCTTCCTGACTCTGGCGTAAGGCGGCTTCGATATTATGGCGTTCGATGGCATAGCGAATGGTGCGGGTCAGCAGCCTAGAGTGACTATCGCCCTTGAGCAAATAGTCCTGTGCGCCCATTTGCACGGCCTGAACACCCAATGTTTTGTCGTCAAAACCGGTGAGGACGACAATCGGTATGTCTTGGGCGCTCGCGCGTGCGGCTTGAATGGTGTCGAGGCCGAAGCTGTCCGGCAGCGACAGGTCAAGCAGCAGCACATCAAAACGTTCGTTATTGAGTGCGTTCAGTCCATCTTGCAGATTGCTAGCAACGACCAAGCCGAACGATTCCTCGGTTGCTTCGCGGAGTTGTTCCTGAATCAACCGGGCATCACCGGGGTTATCTTCAATCAGCAGAACAGCAATAGACTTTTGAACCACGAGTCACCTTACATGGGCGGTAATTTAACGATGCTGAACCAGAAGTTCTCGATACTTTTCACCACACTCATGAACTGGCTAAAATCGACCGGTTTGGTGATGTAGCAGTTCGCGTGCAGGTTATACGTGATGAAAATATCGGTTTCATTCGCCGAAGTGGTGAGTACCACGACAGGAATGCGCTTCAAATTATCATCATTCTTAATCTCTTGCAGCACCTGCCGCCCGTCCATGCGGGGCAAATTCAAGTCCAACAAGATCAAGTCAGGGCGGGGTGCATTGGCGTAATTCCCCTCGCGCCGGAGAAAGGCGATGGCCTCGACCCCATCCGGCACTACATTCAAGTTGTTATAGAGTTTGCTGTCTTTAAGAGCTTCTTTTGTCAGCCGCACGTCCCCCGGACTGTCCTCGACTAGCAAAATCTCTACCGCTTCGACGTTCACGAATGACCTCCGCTTCAACGAATTGGAATGGTGAACCAAAAAGTGGTTCCTAAGCCCGGGTTGGACTCTGCCCAAATCCGACCTCCATGATGTTCCACTACTTTCTTACAAATCGCAAGTCCAATACCCGTGCCGGGGTACTGCTCCTTGCTGTGTAAGCGTTGGAAAATCACGAAAATACGTTCCAGATACTGTGGTTCCATACCAATTCCGTTATCGCGTACACTAATCTTCCATTCCGTTCCGGCACGCTCGCCCTTGACCGCAATTTCGGGCGGGGTTGTGCCGTGAAATTTGATGGCATTACTGAGTAAGTTTTGGAAAAGTTGGACAAATTGCGCTTCGTCACCGCTGACGGTGGGCAAATTCTCGACGGTAATTTGCGCCTTTTCTTCATCAATCGACATTTGCAAATTATTGATGGCTTGGTCGAGCGCCAACTTCGTATCGAAGCGCTTGAAGTTCTGCTCGCCGGTTTTAACGCGCGAATAAGCCAGCAGGTCGTTGATGAGAGCTTTCATGCGGGTCGCGCCATCAACTGCGTAAGCGATAAACTCGGTCGCGTCTTGATCGAGGTTATTTTTATAACGGCGTTCGAGCAGTTGTAGGTAGCTGGTAATCATCCGCAGCGGCTCTTGTAAGTCGTGCGAGGCGACATAGGCGAACTGCTCAAGCTGCTCGTTGGAGCGTTTGAGGTCGAGCGCCGACTGACGCAGGGCGTTCTCATCCGCCTTACGCTGGCTCATGTCGGTCATGAGGCCGCATGTACCGACAATCGTTCCTTTGTCGTCCGGCAAGAGGGAGTAAGTGGCTTCGATGGGGACAATGCGACCATCGGCAGCGATGCCCCTGAACTGAACCGATCCTGTTAATTTGCCGCTTTCATAAAAGGCCGTCATCTGCATACGGGTCTGTTCGGCATCTTCGGGATGGATAATCTTCTGAGCAAAGTTCGGGTTGGCAAGCCATTCTTCACGCAGGTAGCCGAATAATTTCTCGGTATAGGCGTTGACAAATTCCATTTTCTGATTGCCCTCCGGCAGGGTTGTGGATTCCCAGACCATACCGGGGATATTGGCGAGGATATTTTCCAAGCGCTTCTGCTGGGCGGCGAGGAGGAAGGTCAACTGTGACCGTTCCCGTTCAGATCTAATGCGTTCGCTAATATCGCGGAAGGTAATCAAGCCGCCGATGATCGAGCCGAATTGATCCTTCACTGCAACCGAGTTGTATTCAATGAAGATCGTTGAACCATTTTTATTTAATAACAGTACCGAATCAGCGGTATAGTGATCACTGCCGTTTTCGCCGCGCAGGACGCTGCGAATGGGGCTGGAAAGGGTTTCACCCGGTTTTTCTGTCGCGAGGACGACCACCTCTTCAAACGGGCGGCCTAAGCCTTCAGATTGTGACCAACCGGTGAGTTTCTCCGCAGACGGATTCATCAGGTCGATGCGGCCTTCTGTGTCGGTCGAGACGACCGCGCTTTTGATGCTGGCGAGGATGATGGCAAGCCGTTCATGGGCATTCATCAGTTGGAGTTCAGACACCTTTTCTTCGGTGATGTCGCTGAAAATGCTGATCGCCATCTGGATTTTGCCCGCGTCGTCAAAGACCGGAGTCGAGCGCAGGTTGATCCAGCGGTCGGACGAACCATCCTCATACGTCCAGCGCATCACCATCTGGCTGGTAATGCCTTCAGAGAATGCTTTGGTCGATGGTAATTCCGACTGCGGTACAACATCGCCATGAGCGTTGTAGAAACCAAGTTTAGCACGGGTTTGGGACAGCGGTGTTTTGAGGACATCGTTAATTGATTTATGCCCGATGATGTCGGTCGCCGCTTGGTTGGCGAAGATAGGCTGCCCTTTCGGTGTCTGGGCAATCACCCCATCGGTAATACCTTCTAAGACAACTTGCAACTGATCGCGCGATGCCCGTAAGGCGCGTTCGGTTCGTAAACGACTTTCTTCAATGAGGCTGATGACTGTGCCTAAGAATATGATAGCAAGTATAATCAGAAATTCGTCCCAATTCCTGAAAATTGCATAACGGGGTTCCAGAATGTAATAGTCCATCAGAAGTACAGAGAGAATCGTACTCAAAAAACCGGCTTTGAAGCCACCATACCATGCGGTAATCAAAATCGCACTTACAAAAAATATAAGGGGGATATAGCGGACAATAGGAAAGAACAGCAGCGAGGCTAAAACTGCCAAGATTGGTGCCATAAGGGCTACCGCATAAGTAGTAGTTCGCATGGATGATGGTACGTTTGAAGAATGAGTCATACTATTTTGAGCTAAGGTGCTTCCGTGCCATGTAAAAGGCAGATATTACCGTTGAATCGGTCACAACGCCTTCCACAATTAAATCTTCTAGCTTTTGAGGCTTCATAACTTTGCTCGTCACGGGCGAACGCTCATCCCCATCAAGGCGGTGCGGTGTCAAATCGTGGGCTAAACACAACCAATACTGCCAATGAGCATATTTTAACGATGGATGAAGAAGGCCGATCAACTCTACTTTACCAGCCTTGTAACCAACTTCTTCTTGCAGTTCACGGTTCGCGGCTGCCGTGGGCGATTCGTTGGCCTCGACACCGCCCATCGGGAATACCAGCATTTTGTATCCATAGGCGATGGAGGATTCCTCGATCATGATGACATCATCGTTTAGCACCGGAACGACAATCACCGCATCATCCATTTTGATGAATGCCTCATCCTGATTGTTGGCACATAAATCCATCCAGCGGTGATGATACAAAACGTGGCTCAATCTAACCTCGCTTGATATAAATTTTGACTTCACTTTCGGCAAGTGTGTCTTTGAGAATACCGTTGATAATCAGGGTGTCGTAGTCATAGACCATTTCGTGCCACATGCCGTCTTCCAGTCCTACGTTCGAGAGTTCCACCTCACCCATATAGACAGGTGTGAGGTTGGCGATAACCACGACGACATCGCCCGCGTCGTTCCAGCGTTTGAAACCGATGATGCCGCGACCGGGCAGGTCTAAAATCGGCTCGAAGTTATCACTATAGAGCGCGGGGTTTTCCTTACGCAGTTCGATGAGGTGGGCGTAGTGATCGAACAACCCCTTGTTACGGTCATTGTCGAGCAAGCCCCACTGCAACGGCTGGGGGTCAAGCGTCTTGGGTGTGGGCTGACCGAACTCCTCGCCCATCCACACCATCGGGATACCGGGAGCAGTAAGTAATAAAGACGCACCCAGCTTGGCACGGCGGAAAGCGGCATCATCAAAGGTGTTGGCTGCCGCGCCGAGCAGGTACATGAGACGTTCCTCGTCATGGTTGGTCAGGTAGTGAATGGTGTTGTAGCCGGAAACGAACCCATCTTTGCGGCTGTCCAGCAAGCGCAAGACTTCGGTGGTGTTGTAAGGTTCGCGCCCGTGGTGACGGATGCCCAGCGCGGTGGCGGACATCTGGCGGAAGAAGTTGTCGTGCCACGCCGCATCGACGGGGCCATTCGGGGTGGCGATAGCCGAGTCCTGCGGGATGTGTTCGGCGATGGTGTAGAACGGTTTGAAGTCGGCGCGGCTGTGGGCTTCTTTGTTGAACCATTCGAGCAGATCAAAATATTTGATGGCGCGGGTACAGTCGAAGCGGATACCGTCAATGTGGAACTTCTCGACCCACAGGCGCAGAGCGTTAATAACGTATTCGCGAGCCGGCCAAATATCGAGGTTTTCGTCGAAGTGTTCGTAGTTGAACTTCGGCCCGAAGTTGAGTGAGCCTTCGTCGGGGTTGTTCTCGTAGAACCAGTAGTTATAGTCGATCTGCGTCAGCGGCGCTTCGGAATTCATGTGGTTATAAACCGCGTCGTGGATGATGCGGATGCCGCGTGCGTGGGCTTCATCAACGAGCTGGCAGAGGTCTTCCGGCGTGCCGTAGCTGTTTTCGACGGCGTAGATGCTGTCGAGGCTGTAACCCCAACTATGATGCCCCGGCCACTCGTTGACAGGCATGAGTTCGATGGCGTTGATACCCAGTTCGGCGAGATAGTCGAGCTTTTCGATCACATTTTGGAAGGTGCCGGGTTTGGTCTGGCTGTCGCCCATGCCGCCGCGAAAGTCACCAACGTGCATTTCGTAGATGACCAACTGCTGGTTCTGCGGCAGAGGGACATCATCATGCTTCCATTGGTAGGTGCTGACGGTACGCTGCCCGCCGCGAATACGCACGGTCGAGTTCTCATGACTATCGAGGGTATAGTGCATAGCCTTCGGATCAGAGACCGTCACTTTTTGGTCAAGCATAAACGGACTTTTGGAAATCACCTCGAACTTATACTGATATTCACCGTCCGCCAGTGGAACCTCGACGTGCCACATTCCTTTTTCGTCCTTCTGCATCGGGATCGGCTGCCAGTCATCCCAATTCCCAATGAGCGAGACCGATTCATTGTAGGGGGCAAATAATTCAAACGGGATACCCGTGCCAACTGCATTCTTTGGTTTACGCTTTGCCATTTATACTTTCCAATTGGGTGCTTACGTTAAATGAGTTATACGACACATACCAATAATGATATTTATTAATCATCCGACTTGAAATGTTATATCTCACGATTTACCCGGTAAGATAATTTCCGGTTTCGAGGGTACGGGTGGTACCGGTGCGCTGGGGGTCTTAATCACAGCCGCATCCGCCGGGGTCGCGGTGATCTGAACTTCGACCTTCGGCTCGGCGTTCAGCAGGATCAGCCCATTTTCCATCGTATACGTGCTGACACTTTCCTTACGCGGGACGATGACAATTTCGCGCAGCAGCACGGCGATGGTTCCCATAACCGGCGTGGCGATAATCGCACCGACGACACCGCCGAGTGTAAAGCCGATCAGCACGGCGACGATGGTAAGCAGCGGATCAAGGCCGACGCTGCGGGACATAGCACGCGGCGTAAGATAGTGCGTTTCGATCTGCTGAACGGCGACGAACGTTCCGAGTACGGCGACACCATGTAGGGGCGTACCGGTCAGAATGGCAAGAATAGTTGCCAACCCGCCGCCCAAGAAGCCACCCACAATCGGCAGGATGGTGGTCGCGCCGATAAGGAAGCCCAGCGTGGCAGCGTTCGGCACACGCAGCACCGTTAAGACGAGGAAGTTCGCGAAGCCCACAAATAAGGCGACGAAGGCGAGGCCGCGTACATAGCTGCCCATCATGCCTTCGATCTCGTAGATGATGGCTTGCACTTTCTCGCGGGAACGCAGGGTGAAAAGCTGTACAAGGAAGCTGATGGCGTGTTCGTAAGACGTGAGCCAATAGACACCCATCACGAACACCAGCACAACTTCGCCAAAGGTGGAACCCGCGCCACCGACTAAGGATGGGATGGCGGGCTGCACACTATCAATGAAGTCGGAGACCCCTTTACGGATGGCAGCGGGGTCGGCTAGTTGAAGCGGATCGCCTGTAACACGTTGAACATTATCACTCAGCCAATTTTGAAAGCTGATGATACGGTTGGCTAAACGGTCTTCACTTTGGAGGTTAGTCATTAAGCTGTTGGCGATGGGTGGGATGACCAGCGCGAAAAGGGCAAAGATCGTCAGCAGGATACTGACGTACACCGTGATAATGGCGAGTCCTTCGGAGAAGCGCCAGCGCATGAGGCGCAGCACAAGTGGACGTACAGCAGACGCGATGATGATGGCGACCAACACCACGACTAAAATACGCAAACTCATGAAAACCACGTATGCGCCAACAAGGGTTAGCAGTACGACAAGCGTACCCCTAAATACATCTTTTGCCATATATCATGCGGCCTTTTTTCCACCCGTGGGAGGACTAATGGCACTATCCTAGTGCTAAACCCTATTTACGGCATGAGTAAGGTAGCGCTTCTTTAATAGGCCACTTGTCCTATGTTACGTTCTATTACGAGGGCTTTCGACGATGCGTCAGTGGTTTCTGTCACGAACCCCTTCGAAAATCCAGCCGTCGCAATCCCAGCATGAAATGCGTCATTCGGCCTATGTATAAATAGACCGCGTAGGCGATAGGTGAGCAGTTGAGCGCGGTTATAGTGATAGGCGTAGGGTCGATGTAAGCGGAACACAGCAAATAACTCTGGCATCCACGTTGTTTGAGGTGATGAGGGGCAACACTCACTTTCGACACTAAAGGCCCTACATGTTTTCTGAAAACGAAGCGTAATAACACGCAGAAGGAATAAGGAGAACACATTATGACTGACCAAGTAAAAACGGGTGGTGCGTGGGATCGCGTCGCAGGTAAGTGGAAGCAGCTCACAGGCGATATTCGCTCGAAGTGGGGCGACCTGACCGATGATGATTTGCTTCAGATTAATGGTGAACGTGAAAAGCTGGCGGGCAAAATCCAAGAACGTTACGGTATTGCAAAGGATGAAGCCAACCGTCAGATTGATGACTGGGCTGGCAAGCTCAAATATTAAAGCGGAATAATATGCGCTTGATAAAGGGTTACCTGTTGGTAGCCCTTTTTGTTTTGAGCTTACCACTCCATTTCACCTATGGATAATAGCTCTTTTAACTATCGTAACATTAGTACAATGGCTCATCTATGCCCGTTGACTTTACCTCTATGCTACAGATGTGATTAATACGCAAATTATGCAGGAGGTTATAATGGCCGTTGATCGTGTAGCAGCAACACCAGTGCGACCGGTTACAACAGAAGTTGCAGTCACTACTCCACTTGACCGTGTGCGATGGACATCGGTCATCGCTGGGTTTTTTACGGTTCTGGCAACCATTATCGTGCTTACGGTTTTAGGTGTCGCCATTGGACTATCAACGGTTGACGCTGACAATCCAAATGGTCTGGCACTGGGGATTAGCGTATATGGCGGCCTTACGGCATTGATCGCCTTTCTAGCGGGTGGGTATATCTCGGCGAGGACAGCAGCAGTTGCTGGCTCCAGCAATGGTATCCTTAACGGCGCGATGGTGTGGATCATCACCATTCCTATTCTGGTGTATGTATTGGGGAATGGTATCGGTTCGCTTCTGGGTACGGCAGCGGATTTGACCACAAAAGCCGCTACTGTGGGCGCACAAGTCGTTGGGCCAGTGGCAGGTGAAGTTGCTGGACAAATCGCGGCGAACCCTGATACCGCAGCCACTACCGTTGCCGGTGTTGCCGGCGAAGCCACCGCTGCGATTGGTGTTACACCCGACCCGACAGCCCTGACAGATACGGTACAAGGGCAGGCACAATCGGCTGTGGCAACTGTCCAAACCCAAATTGATGGTATCACTCCCGCGCAGGTTGAACAAACCGCGCAGGACGCAAGCCGTATCGCATGGGTTACTCTGCTCGCACTTGGCCTGAGTGCCGCCGCAGCAATTGGTGGTGGGTATGCAGGTGCTCGTACACTGATTTCTACGGCAGCCCGCGTTCGTACTTCATAAGTCAGGAATTGAATAAGGTGGTTATATTTTTATCGCCACCTTTTTTTACCCATTTTTCCTACTTTTATTTACCTCTCCTTACTACCTTGAAATCCTCTGGCTACCTCATGCCAGACCGATGGGTTACCCCTAAACTAAAGATAAGTATTTCGTTCCTATCACGATGGAGGTGCATCATGACACAAAACTCTACCGAAACGCCTTCATCAATTAACGAAAGACTGTTGCATTTGTTAAATGAGTTGGTTGAATATGCCCGGAATGGACATGACGGTTACATGGAAGTCGCGAATGGGATCAACTCGGCGGCCTATAAAACCATGTTTGCTGAATATGCATTGCAACGCCGCCGCTTTGCAGCACAGTTGGCGAATGTCATAACCGAGATGGGCGGCGATCCTGATGAGGACGGTGTGGTTGATGCGTGGAGCAATATCCGCGCCGTTATTATGGGCGGCGACCACGGCTCAATCTTCGCCGCCATTGAAGAGGCCGAGGATGCCACGATCAACTCCTATGAAAAGACCCTCGAATATGAAACCATGCCTTCACACATTCGTGAGATTATCGACGAGCAGTGTTCCCATATCATCCACGCGCATGACCGCATTCATGGCCTACGCGAGGCATATCGTAAACAAAACCACCTGTGAACACTGGGAAATCGCCTCAACTTATCTTATCGGTAAATGAGTTTAGTTTAAGGGGAATATGATGAACGACCGCATTTATTACAGCCGCGAAGCCGAACAGATGGCTGCTCAACAACGCACCATTCTGGCATTAGTCGTAATGCTTCTGGGTCTTGGCTTAGGCGCAGTGGTGGCACTGCTTTTCGCCCCGCGTAAGGGTGAGGATGTGCGTAACGAAATTGCGAACCAGGCGGGTGTTCTTTATGAGAACGGACGCGACACCACGAACAAGACGCTCAAGGAACTCCAGAAGGACTTCGACAAGCTGCGTGGGGATATTGAGGAGCGTTTGAAGAATGTCTCACGGTAAAACCGCAACTGGCAATAACATGCTGCTGTCGCTGGCAAGTACGCTGGTCGTTGGCTACTTGACCACACGCTTCCGCTTCTTCCGCTTTATGTGGCGCTTTATGCCCCTACTGGTGGTTGTCAGTGCGTGGTTTATGAACCGGCAGGCCGAAACAGTGAGCGAGCAGGAAAGCGACGAACGGGTTAAAGAGCCGGCTGCATAAATCGAACCGGCTCCACAAACGAACTCAGAAATACGCATCAATTGAGAGGGTGTCCAACGCATACCCTCTCAATTTTTATTGGGAGGCAGGTATCAAGCGGTTGCCACCGGTATATTGACTGTAACCCGCGTTCCCACGCCCACTTGGCTTTCCAGAAAAACCGTCCCGCCGAACATATCAACCGCACGTTTGACAATCGCTAACCCCAAGCCTGTCCCCGACACGCCTCTGACGTTCGAACCACGTTTGAAAGTCTGGAATAAATTCGCTTGATCTTCCGCCTCAATGCCCATACCTTGATCTTCGACCACAAATACATAGTGATGGTCGTTTTGGGTCAAGCTGATGAAAATACTGCTGTGCGCCTCGGAGTATTTGATGGCGTTCGAAATGAGGTTACTCGCCACCTGCCGCAGCAAGCGCGGATCGTTCAGTGTGGTGTCACTCACTTCGTTGGTGAACTCGATTTGATAGTTCTCGTCATGAATCGTGCGGAACTCATCCACGATTTCGTTCATCATCTCGCCAATATCCACCATGACCGGGCTGTAGTGCATACTGTCGGATTCCATCTGGGCAATGAACAGCATATCATCCAACATTTGCACCAACTGATGTACCGACGACTCAATACGGTTCAAGTGTTTGAGGCGGCGTTCCTCGTTGATCTTCGAGGCGTAGTCGCGCACGAGGTTGTTTGACGACAGGATGGCTGCAAGCGGGTTGCGGAAATCGTGCGAGAACATAGCGATCATCTTGACCTTGAGCATACTCTGGGCATGTTCTACCGAGAGCGCATTTTTAAGCTGCTGGACTTCATCTTGATGTAAACGTTCGCGCTGTTCTGTTTTCTTCAACTGGGTTTGAATGGCCTCCAGCAGTTGCAGACGGGTGAAAGGTTTGGTGATGTAATCATCTGCGCCCAAATTCATACCATAACGGATGTCATCGTGGGCGGCACGGGCAGTCACGAAAATGAAAGGTATCAGCGCGGTAAGCGGGTTGGAGTGGACTTCATGGAACACGCCGTAACCATCCAATTCGGGCATCATAATGTCGCAGACGATCAAGTCCGGCACCCATTGAATCGCTTGTTCGACCCCGACGATTCCATTTTCCGCGTTGAGGACTTCATAATCCTCAAACATCAACCAATCACTCATCTCGTTTCGGAGGATCGCTTCATCTTCGATGATTAAAACTTTTGGCATACTTCAAATCCTTATGTCGTCAGTGGGATGGTTACAATCATGGTGGTTCCTTGACCGACCGAACTCGTTACCGTGATTTTTCCACTGTGGAGTTCAATGGCTTGTTTGGAGATCACCAGTCCTAACCCCGTTCCAGATATGGTTCCAACATTGGTCGCCCGGTGAAACGGCTCAAACAGATGCTTCAAGTCCGGTTCCGGGATACCAATGCCTTGATCGCTGATGGACAGCGTAAATTCATCGTTCTCATAGTTTAAACGAACTTCAACCGATTTGTTTTCATCTGAATATTTCAGGGCATTTGATAGCAGGTTATCCAGAACTTGGCGCATCAGTTTCTTATCCACCTTCGCCAGCGGCATTTCCGCCGGAGCGCTGTACGCAATGCGGTGCCGGTGTTCAGGGCGTAGTTGATATTCGGCGATGACCTCGCGGCAGAACGCATCCAAATTCAAGTCGAGCGGCTGGAATTCCATGCTAGAATCACCCATCCTCGCGTAGAGCAGCATGTCGTCCATAATGTCCTTGAGACGGTCAACCTGTCCGGTGATGTTGCCGAGGCGATCCGTAATTTGGACATCCTTCATCTTATTACGGTAATTGGTCAAGGTTTCGGTCATCGCCAGAATATTCGCCAGCGGCGTACGGAACTCGTGTGATGCCATCGAGACGAAGCGCGATTTCAATTCACCGAGTTCACGTTCCTTTTCGTAGGCTTGAACGACCGCTTCTTCTGCCCGCTTACGCTCGGTGATGTCGCGGATCGAGGCGATAAATTCTTGGAATTCGCCTGTCGCGTTGGAAACGACCGTCTTACCAACAGCTTCCAGCCACATGCTATGCCCCTCTTTGTGTTCGAATGGGAAGGAGAAGGATGTCGTCGGTTCGCCATTATTAGCATCGGATATGAAACGCGAACGACCGGGTATCCGCACCCATTGATCGAGCAATAAGCGCCCCATCCTCCCGACCAGTTCGTCCGGTTGATAGCCGAGAACCGCATAAGAGGATGGTGACACGTATTCAATTTCGCCGTTCCGGTTGGTACGAACAATAACATCACTGATATTTTCTGCCAGCAGACGGTAGCGGGCTTCACTTTCACGCTGGGAAGCCTCGGTTTGCTTACGGTTGAGCAAGCTGCCGATGGTGATGGCATACAGCGTCAAGGCATCGAGCAGCGGTTTGGAGGCTGCTTTGTGGTTGAGGTAGTTGTCCACCACCAACCAACCGATACTGCGGCTGCCATCCCAGAGGACAGCCGAGGCTTGCCAACCGGTACCGACTGGTTCTCCTTTAAAGTAAATCGTCACGTCCTCTTGGAAGGAGAAGCGGTCTTCGCCATATAAGGAGCGAGTCAGCGTTTCAAAATCCCTGACCTTGACCTCAATGTCTTGTTCATTGCTGATGTTACCCATTACGTCCGTACCGTAAGTGCCTGCTGCGGTTTCAGTCTCCGGTTTATAGAGGAACAACGCCATACGGTCGAAGCCCAGCCGTTCCAAACCCAGTTCGATGCTGCGGTGATAAAAGTCATCAAGATCGTCAATCTGGGTTAAATCGACCGTGATCTCGTGCAGCTCCTTCAGGTAACGCTGGAAGGCCATTTCAGCATCGATCTTCGATTGCAGCGCTTGTTCAGCCTGTTTACGTTTGGTGATGTCGCGTATCACGCAGACCACGCCGCGCTCGCGGTTTTCCTCGGTGCGGATGTAACCCAAGCCGAGTTCGGCATCAAACGTTGTGCCATCTTTCCGGCGGGCCAACGTTTCGATGTTCTCGGCCTCTTGGGTGGTCAGCACATGGTCGGCGGCCTTAAGCAATCGCTCGCGGTCTTCGGGGGGAACCAAGCTGGAGAGCGCCTGACCGAAGTAGTCTTCGTCGTTGCAAGCGAACAGCTTATTAAACATGGTGTTCGACTGCTGAATGCCGGTGTTCGCATACGCCAGCAGGATACCGTCGGTACTGTTGTTAAGGATAGCCTCCACACGGTTCTTGGAGTAGATGACTTCCGCCGTGCGTTGGGCGACGCGCCATTCCAGCACCGCGGCGTGCTGGTTGATTTCCTCGTACAGTTGGCGGTTTTCAATGGCCGGCGCAGCCCGTTCGACATAAGCCAAAAGGATACGCTGGTCGCGCTCGCTAAACGCATCAATCTCGGCACTTTGCAAGTCCAGCACACCGATGACCCCATTCGCCGTCTTTAACGGGATGACAATTTCGGAGCGGGTGCGTGCTTCATTGGGGATATAATTCGGGTGGTCGGCGACGTTGGAGACATAAACCGTCTTACCCGTTCGCAGCGCCAGCGGAACTAATCCGGCTCCATCAATCATCAGCGGGTTTTCCGGCTGGATGTCGAACGCGCCCGTACGTGCCAAGCGCATAATCTTCTTTTGCTTCTTGTCGTAAAGCATGAGGCCGCAGTCCGTATGCTGGAACTCATGGACGACCGCCGCGACAATTTGCTGCCCCAAGTTGAGCAAACTGTCGGCCTTAAACAGATACGAGGTAGCGTTATAAAGCGAGTTCAGTTCGCGCTCGCTGACTCTACGCTCGGTAATATCGGCATGGGCAACCACAACGCGGCGTGGGGCGGGTTCCAAGAAAGGTGTTACCCGTACGGCGAACCAACCTTCCTCATGCCCTTTGTTGCACGGATACTCCAGATAGTACTCATCTTGCTGGGCGGCGATAACGGCACGAATGCCCTTCGCGGTTTCGTGGGCATCACTCGCCTCGTAGCCAACCGCGCGTTCACAAACTTCAACATAGTTCATCCCCGCGTAAAAGTTTTCCGTGTTCCCGTTATTTTCGCTCGCAAAAATCTTCCACGGCTTATTCATGGAGATAATCTTGCCGTCCGTATCCAGCACCACCGTGTTCGCAGGATAAGCATCCAACGCCGATTGCAAGAAGCCGCTGAGTTCCTCGATACGATCCGTATATTGGTCATGTTCAGCCTGCATCCGTTTGCGTTCGGTAATATCACGCCCGACGGCTTGATATTCAGCAATCGCGCCCGATTCGTCAAAGATGGCGCGGTCTTTCCACTGTATCCAGCGCAGACTACCATCCGGTAAACGCGATTGATGCTCGGAAATGGCAGCCGGTTTCGCGAGGCTAAACTGCGCCATATAAGCGTCAGCCGCAGCGCGATCAAGCGGGGGCATGATGTCATAAAAACTTCTGCCGATGAGCTGCTCCGGTTCCATCTTCACCATGTCGCAGTACGCACGGTTCACGAATGTGAGCGTGGAATCGGGGCGGTAGCGGCAAATGAGGTCGGTTTGGTTTTCGATAACCTCACGATAGCGTTCTTCACTTTGGAGCAGCGCTTCTTGAAGCTGGAGTTGGTGGACGGCAATGGCAAGCTGACCGGCAATTTGCACACCAATTTCGATATATTCCGGTGTAAAAAAATCCGGCTCGTCCGACCATAAACCCATGAAACCGAGTGGATGATTGCGATCCATCAGCAAAATTTGCAGGATGCTGACCACACCCTCGCGGGCAAGCTGCTGGTAGATCATCCCGGACTCCAGCCGCGCATCGGGTATGATGCGAACATACCGTTCATCAAACCCGTCGAACAAACCCTCAGGAATAGAAATCCGGCTGCCTTCCTTGAATTTGCTGTCGTAATTGGTATCGACACTGTAGAGTATAAGTTCGTTCTTCACCTCGTCAATGAGGTTTACACCAACCCGGCGGCAGGGAATAAGCTGCCGGATATTACGAACTGCTGTTTCAACCACCATCTTGGTCGAGGTGGCGAGGATAATGCCGTTGTCGATTTGATGCAGGATTTCCATGCGGCGTGCGTAACGTTTCAGGCTGGTTTCAGCGTGTTCAAGTTCGCCAACTTTCGCTGCCAATTCTCCAGCGCGGTGTTCGAGCTGTTTTGAAAGGCGAAGCTGCCGGATGGCAATCGCCAACTGACCCCCGACTTCAGCGGCGATCTCGGCATGTTCGGGTTTAAAGAAAGCCACGTCTTTGGCAAACAAACTGAATAACCCAATGGGTGTTTCACCATCCATCAGCAGCACACTCAGCCATGAACGCAGCCCTTCATCAACCAACTGCTTGGTATGTGGACGCGCATCTTGGAGCGGGCGAATATCATCGACGATCAACGGACGATTCTTGTCGAACCGGGCTATCGCACTGGGCGAGATGGTGATTTGTAGGCCCTGCCCTAAGGTTGTCACATTGTCGGAGTTCACAGCAAATACGGTAGCAGTGTTCGTCTCGGTGTCGATCATGGTAATGTCGGCACGCTCATAAGGGATAAGCTGCCGGATATTCGTCAGCGCGTTTTGCGTGAGTTCTTGAACCGACCCCCCACGAATAAGATCCGAATCGATTTCATGCAGCCCTTCCATGCGCTTGGCGTAGTGCTGCATGGCCGCTTCCGACTGCTTCCGCTGGGTCATTTCGAGCGTCAGGATGAGGATACCTTCGGGTATCGGTTGAATATTGAGATCAAACCAACGCGATGTCCCATCGGCGTAGAAAAACTCGGTTTCGGTACGCTCGACCACCCGATCACGCATCGAATGTTCAAGATACGGGAAGAACGGCATATTCTCGATACCGGGGAACACATCTGTAATCTTATTGCCGAGCAGCTTATTCCGGGGAACACCTGCTTGCTCGGCATTCACCTCATTGACGTAAAGGTAGCGCCATTCAGGGCTGAGGATTTGGCAGCCTTCCAGCAGTTCATCCATCATCTGATGGTAACGGCTTTCGCTTTCGAGCAGCGCACTTTCGGCCTGCTGTCGGTGCGCCTCTTCTTCGGCGAACATCATGGCAAAGGCAATGTCGCCCGCCATTTCCTCGACCAAGCGCAGTTCATCTTCGCTGAAAAAGCCCTTTTCATAGGCAAACAAATGTAAGATGCCGCGTACTTCGTTATGCACAATCAGCGGCAGCGCGGCTGAGGAACCGTACCCTATTTGCTTGGCCGTTTCGCGCCATTCGGGTTTGGCAAGCTCCGTTTCAATATCGTTGACGATATAGCGCTTCCCGCTGCGGAAAGCGGTCAGTGATGGCGCACGCTCTAAGAGGGGATCGTCAATATTAATCGTCAGGTTTGGCACTAAATCGGCTGGCATCCCCGCATAACCGGCGGGCTGAATTTGCCTCGTTACCCAGTCGATCAAGCCAATCCACGCCACCTTGAATGTGCCTTTTTCAACCGCGATGTCACAGGCCGTTTTATAGAGCGCGGACAGGTCACGGATGCGGACAATACTCTGGTTAATATCACTCAAAACCGAAAGCGTACGGTTCAGGTGTTTGATGCGGGCTTCATTACGTTTACGCTCGGTAACAATTTCGATGTGCAAAATGAGCGTCGGCTGCTCGGTCGGGTCGCTCATGGTGTGGGCGGTAATTTCGACCGCCTCCCACACGCCATCTGCCCGCTGCATCTGGCTGTCAAACCGCTGGAGGGCATCCGGCATACGAAGCAGCACGTCAAGATTTTCCTGAACCGTCGATGCCGCTTCCGGTTGAATGAACCCTTGAAACACCTTACCGAGGACTTGCGAGGGCTTATAACCAAACAGCTTCGTAAAAGTCGTGTTGGCATAACGGACAATCTGAAACGTATCCACAAACAAAATCGGGTCACTAAAGCCCTCAATGACCGAACGGAAACGGGCTTCGCTGCGCTGGAGCGAGTCATTCACGCTCTTTTGCCGGGCAATTTCGCTGGCGGCTTTCCGCTCGGTTCGCCGGACCAATTCGCGGCGCATGATGACTTGAAGCCGCTTCAACTGCTGCCGCATGACGACATCGTTGATTCGTGAGCTGGTCAGTTCATAGGCTTGGTCAGCCTCATCTTGGGTATCACACAGGATAATGAGGGGCGTTTCCCATTCACCGGCTTCCATCAGCCGAATGGGTTCGGCGCTGATGGCGAACGTCACCACAACCGCATCCCATTCCGCTGAATAGAAGGCCGCTTCAAAATCGTCCAGCGCATCAACCAAATGCACTTCGGCATCATAACTGTGCCCCAGTGCTGTAACCAGCAGTGACTCGTAAGTCGCGGAGGGGTCTACCAATAAAACACGCATAGTATCTTGCTGTACGTCAGTCAACATAGCGCTAACCTGTCACGCCGCCTCATCAGAGCCAAATTCCCAAATAGCCTTTGTGACTTTATCCGGTGAACTCCAGTGCGGCAAATGACCTTCGGCATTCAGGAGGGTGAGCTTGCTATGCAGTAATTGGTCGGCCAGATAATAAGCAGCCTCCATCGGGACGACAATATCCCGCTGTGACTGCAAGATGAACACCGGTTGTTGAATAGTATTTAAGATGAAACGGTAGTCGGCCTCAAAGATGACCCGCGCAGCGGATTGGGCGATGTCCGGTCGCATAGCCGATAAGCTCCCGGCAAACTCGCGACCGATTTCGGGCCGACCGGAGTTGGCAGTCGCGAGAGGGGCGAAGCCATTCGTCCAGCCGAGGTAATTTGAGGCTATCATATCATAAAGGGTGTTCAGGTCGGACGGCTCGAACCCGCCGGTATACTTCTCATCATTCAGGTAGCGCGGCGAGGCCGCAATCACAATCAGTTTACCGATAAGCTGCGGATGTTTGCGAGCAATCAGCATACCGATGCCTGCACTAATCGAATGACCAACGAAAATCGTATCCGTCAATCCGAGCGCCCGGTAGATCGCGAGGACATCATCACGGTAGCTTTCGAGATTGCGATAATGCAGCGGGCTGTAGTCACGGTGATCGGTTTTGCCGCAGCCGAGGTAATCAAACAGCACCAACCGGTACCGCGACTTAAGGACTTCGGCTTGGTAGCGCCATGCCGTTTGATCCGAGCCAAACTCATGTGCCAGCACAATCGTCTGACGGCCCTCGCCGGTTACAGTGACGTTAAATTTTTGGAGTATATCTGCGTTCATAACGTCTGCTCTCTTGCTACAGACTTTTAGAATGCCCTAGTTACGACCGCCTCGGTGGATCGAGGATGTGCTTCATCGCACCCAACAGTGAATATGCGTTGAACAAATTTTGTGAAGCGTTATTAGGATATGGCGATCCGTATCAGTATTATAATGCCAAGCAGTAATAACTTCCCAAAAGATAGCTTGAGATTTAATTACTTTACCCTCATATTAAAGGTTAGCACACGCTGTACAGTTTACTTGTACACGCTTCTAGGGTACAAAAAATGACGGAGCGATGCCGTCATCTTCATGTTTAATTTATGGAATCTATATACTTTATACAATAGGGACATCCAGAACGCGGCTCAATTTGATGACACCAAACCGGTCGCGCAGGTAATGCCCGTACTCCAACCCCGGCGCTTCCTCACCTTCGACCAAGCCGAGTTCAGCAGCCGTCGATGGCCCGCCCACCTGCCGCAAGTATCCCGCGATAACTTCCGGTTCCGGCACATTGGCAGCCAGCGCTTCGATCTCCGACCAATTTTCCGCGATGCGCTGCTTAAGCGCGTCGAAGCTGTTTTCATCCAAGTTCAGGAAGGCATGATGATCTTTCGCCACATCATCCGCCATGTCGCCATAGCCTTCGCGGATGTGCGCGAGTTCCTCCTCACGGTTGGGGACGACTGCCCCTTCCAGCCGGTTTAGGGCTTCCGCGCGGCTGAGTTGGCGGATTTTGGCATACTGTTTGGCGATGAGCGTCAGCGCGTAGCCAACCTGCGCCCCATGCAGCATGGTTGAGCCGTGGTGCTTCAAACGCTGCATCTCCCAATAATGCGAAGCATGATGCTCTGCGCCGGAAGCCGGACGAGAAGCGCCGAACTCCAACATACAGATGCCCGATTCGATCAACGCTTCGAGTAGGATACGAACACCTTCTGTAGTATGGTTTCTAATGGCTTCGGTATGAGCGACCACGCTGTCGACGGCGGCTTGGGTGCGCCGGGCAATTTCGGCATCATAGGGTTCGTTCCAAACCAAGCTGCCGAGCTTCCAATCCGCCAGCGAGGTGTACTTGCCGATCATATCCCCGAAACCGGCGGCGATCAGGCGCTGCGGCGCGTTCGCCATCACGTCGATGTCCGCAAAGACGGCAATCGGTGCTTGGCAGGTCAGCGTTGTTTTGACACCTGCCAGAATGATGGGCGCACCGATAGACGTGAAACCGTCCACGGAAGGCGCAGTCGGCATCCCGATGAAATCACGTCCACTGCGGTGGCTGACGAAACGTGTCAGGTCGGTGATCGAACCGGAACCAACCGCGATGAACGTCAGGTCGCCGATGGGAGCTTCCACGAATGTCTTGACGAGGTAGTGTTCATCCGGGTGAATTTCAGCACCCGTGAGTACCACACTTTTCACGTCGTACCCTTTGGACTTCAGTGCTGCTTCCGCCTGTTCACCGAGCGCTTGATAGGTGTTGGTATCCGCCACGATGCAGAAGCGGGTCAGCCCTTTCGCGGCGACATAATCCAGCAGTTTACCCGTTGCATCGCTGCCGATATAAATGGTCTCAATCGTCGGAGTCATGTTCAATCCTTCATCAAAAATAGTTCTACGACATCGCATCATGATAACTCGGATTGTGGACGGCTGCCGCTGCGTGTCGGCATCAAATTGGGTTACAATCAGCGCGTTCTTCGCTGCTTACTAAAAGGAAAGGCTTATTCATGTCACATCCGCCGATGGAGTTGTGGGCATTCCTCGAAAATTCAGACTTTTTACGCCGCAAAAATGGTGAATTGTATCGTCAGGATGAAGTCCAGCTCATCCGGCACGACCAATTTCTCGAAACCGATTATCAACTGATGGTCGATATTGGCTGTATCGGCATTCGCGATGCTGCCCGCTGGTACGTGACGCATACCGCGCCGGATACCTTCGATTGGACATGGCTCGACCGCGTGGTGGCAGCCGCTGAAAAATATAAACTAACGCTGTATATCGACCTGTGGCACTACGGCTATCCCGAATGGCTGGACATCATGAGTCCCGAAGCGCCTGCCCACTTTGCCGCCTTCGCGACCGCCATCGCCGAGCGCTACCCGTCGATCACGCACTGGTGCATCTGCAACGAGCCAACCTTACTCGTAGAGCGCGGTGGTCAGTTAGGCGAGTGGCAGCCCTTCCTAACCCTGAAAGATCCTGCCGAGTTTCGCCGCCAAATCTGCCGCTGCATCATCGCCGCTTCACAGGCGGTACGCAATCTGCGACCGGACGCGCTGTTGATCCTACCCGACCCGTGGCACGCGACTGATGTGTTCTCAGAAGATCATCAGGCCGCCGTGATTGACACGGTGCTGGGACTGCGGGATGCGGACCTCGGCGGCAGCAGCGACCTGATCGACATCATCGGCCTCAACCACTACCGCGACTCGACATTGCCGCCGCTGCACAAGCTGTTCCTGAACGCCAAAACCCGCTGGCCGGATAAGCCGCTGTGGTTCACCGAAACCTCCGGCCCGCCCGTGGGCTGGCAGCAAACCGAGTGGTTCTGGTGGATGCTGGCGGAAACGCGGCTCGCCAACAACGAAGGTGCGGACATCAGCGCGTTCACATGGGCACCTGCGATTTCGATGTACGACTGGGTGGATGAAACGCTGCATCTCGCCAACGGCATCTGGATACTGGAAGCCGATGGCAAGCGCGTTCCGAACGGAAAGATGCCCGAAGCAATTGCACTGGCACGCAGCTACGGTTATATCAAGTAACAGCGTTCAAACGATGAGAATCAAAAATCCCACCTGCGAAGATGGGATTCTTGTTGATCTTGTCGGGGCGGCGGGATTCGAACCCACGACCTCTTCGACCCGAACGAAGCGCGCTACCAGACTGCGCCACGCCCCGATTACGTATGAGTGTACTTGAAATAGGGCGTTTGTTTCAAGTGCCAAGTTCAAACTCGGACACAGCCCTTTATGAATCACGCCCGATGGCTAGACGCGCAGGCGAGTATTGGCGAACACTTCGATCAACGCATCGAGTCCGGCAACCAAGCGTTCTTCGGCCTCAGGGCTGGTGAACCAGATATCCTGATCGTTGGTCAGCTCAAGGTGCTGGTCGAGCAGGTAAACCCCGGTGAGTATATGTATCGCCCCCAAATTGGCGAGAACCGGCTTTAGGGCGTAATCAATCGCCAGCATATGGGCGAGTGTGCCGCCAGTCGCGAGGGGCAGCACCGCTTTGTTGGCGAATGCGTTCTGCGGCAGCAGGTCGAGAAAGGCTTTCAGCACACCGGTGTACGCCGCTTTATAAACCGGTGTACCGATGATGATGCCATCCGCACTGGCGACAATCTCCTTCGCCTGCTGCATGGTCGGCCCGTTGAACTTGCCGCACAGCAGTTCCTCCGAGTCGAGGTCGCGGACACTGAGCGAACGGGTTTGAAAACCATGTTCGCCGAGGTAGTTACGCGCGTATTCCAGCACAGCCGCCGAACGCGAGGGCGAGGATGGGCTGCCGCCGATGGTAAGCATGTGAACCATGAAACGATTTCCTTTCAAAAAGTTGTTTTCAAGTTTAAACAAACCTAGCATCCGGCGAAATAAAGGCGCATCGTCAATTAATCCCCGGCCACACCCTCACCCGCGAGGTGCTGGCGCAGCGTATCGAGGCCAACGCGCAGGGTGAAGTCACCAAAGGACTCGTCAGCCTGCCGTTCATCGCGGTAGTAGGTCAATACTGGACGCAGCGTCGGAATGAGGTCATTGAGATGCACCAGATCAAGGAAGGGTTTCGCCAGCCGTGTGCCTGCCGGATTGCCGCCGAGGAAAATGGTGTACTTCTCCAGTGAGCGCCCGACGAACGCGATTTCCGCCACGTACGGGCGAGCGCAGCCGTTGGGGCAGCCGGTCATGCGGATGGTGATGCCCGCATCCGCGATGTTCAGGTCGTCCAGCGCGTCTTCCACTTGGTCGATCACCGCCGGGAACACACGCTCGGCTTCGGTCAGCGCGAGGCCGCAGGTCGGCAGCGCGACACACGCGATAGCGTTCCGGCGCACGGGGGTAATATCCTGCACGGTCAAGATTTGATATTCGGTGATTAGTGCCTCAACCGCTGGTCGCTGCTCATCGGTGATGCCGACCAACAGAATGTTTTGCTGCGCGGTGAGGCGTGTACCGAGGTCGAACCGTTCGATGATAGCGCGGAGGCCGCTGCGGAGGCGGTAATCGCCACGATCCACCACACGCCCATTCTCGACTGGAATACCCAGGTACCACAGACCATCACCCTGCTCATTCCAGCCGAGGTGATCTTCAACAAAGAAGGGCGGCATCGGTTGAAGGGGTTGCAAGCTAAAACCGACGCGCCGTTCCAGTTCATCGCGGAACCACTCGACCCCACGGTCGGCAAGGATGTACTTCAGGCGGGCGTGTTTGCGGTTCTCGCGGTCGCCAAAGTCGCGGTGAATGGTAACGACTGCTTTCACCGTCTCAACCACCTGCTCCGGCGTGATGAACCCGACTTCATCCGCCAGTCGTGCATAGGTCGCGTCGTTGTTGTGGGTCATGCCCATACCACCGCCGACCAGCAGGTTAAAACCGGTAAGCGTGTTGGCTTCGTCAAAGATCGCCACCAAGCCGACATCATTGGTATACACGTCAACGCAGTTATCACCCGCATAAGCGATGGCGATTTTGAACTTGCGCGGTAGATACGTTTTGCCGTAGATCGGGTCTTCAACCACATGGTCGTCAATCAGTTCTTCGCCATCCACCCAAATTTGGTGGTAAGCACTCGTCACCGGATACAGTGCGCGGGTGAGTTGAAAGGCGAAGTCTTGAACAGCTAACCGCTGCGGGTCGCTGGTCGGGGCGGCGCAGGCCATGACATTGCGTACGATGTCGCCGCACGCGCCGAGGGTGCTAACGAGCGCGTGGTTGAGCAAGCGCACCGTTTCGCGCAGTTCCCCCTTCAGGACACCGTGAAATTGGAAGTCCTGCCGTGTGGTAATCCGCAGGGTACCGTTGCCGTAGGTGGTGGCGAGGTCGTCATGGGCGATGTACTGCGCGGCGGTGAGCTGCCCACCGGGCAGGCGCGTGCGGATCATGAACTGGTGGTGGTCGGCGCTGCGGTCGAGCTTGCGGGCTTCGCGGTCTTCCTGCTGGTAAATGCCGTGAAACTTGAGGATTTTCTCGGCGTTATCGCTGAAATAGCGGTCGCTGTTCGCCAGCTCGTCGCCAATACTGCCGCGTAAGCCTGCGCTGTCGGATTTAATCTGCTCTACGTTCGGTTTCACCACAATCGTTTCTCCCCAAAAATAAAAAGCCCCGGCACATAGACCGGGGCGGTAGCATCTGTTTAACGAATGTCGATCAGACGTGCCGTAACGGGCTGTGCGTGAGTAAGCGTTCGCGACAGCAGAGACAACACATCGGATAACAGGTTTGGACAGGCTTCATTCGTTCAGCATCCCAAATAAAAAGCCCCGGCTAGCTAGCCGGGGCTTCGATTTTCACTGGATTTCAGTCAGCAAGCATCAAGCGCACATCCGGTCTAGGCCGCGTGTGTGAGTAAGGCAACACATACAACAAACAGGTGTGGACATGCGAAAAATGATCTTTGCTTGAAGGACATTATGGATGATTATATTGTCAAAATAGAGATTGTCAACAAAGTGCCACACCTAAGAACTAGGTAGTTAATTTCATATCGCGCCGAGCAATGTAGGGTGGCATCCCTTTCATCATCTCCTCAGCATCGAGTCCATTATCCAAATCAGGCCAATAAGCACTGAGTTCATAAAGTTCAACCTGCTCCCGCTGCGCTAGAGTTGCTTCTGCTAACCACAGATGCCAGTTGAGAGGGTTGCCGATTTCGCGCCCATCAGCCAAGCGCAAGAAAACTTTATCACCACGAAATTCGATTGCAACAACTTGATTCGGATTATTATTCGTCATCATGAAGCAACCTAGAAATGAATATGTCTGTAAATCTAGTTATCAGTATACGAGGATTATTCAAAATGGGGATGATGCGGACGGATATTTTCCGCCCGCATTGAAAGTCAATTGATTACGACGAGGCTTCCGCCGGTGTCATGTATTCCGCAGCGGGGCTGGGAACGGTCGGCTCGACATCAGTCAGGTAGGTGAACAGGTCGTCCAGCATCAGGTTCGCCGCCAGATAAGTTTGGGCGCGGAACCAGTGCGGCCCGACGATATGCGCGTTACCGGCCTCCACCCCGCTCAAGGCGTTGAAAACGACATCGTTTTCGTAGTAGTCCTTGAGGTAAGTGTTGATTTCGTCATTCTCGGCGGCATCGGTCGAGGGATAGGTGAAGACAAAGATGACATCCCCATCGACTAACCCCAAGGCTTCCTCGGAAATAGCGACGAAACCGTAATCCGCGCCGCCTTCAACATACCCGCCGTCGGCGAAGTTGGTTGCTTGCGAGTCCGGTCGTCCGAGGCCAACATCATTCAGGACGATACCCTGCGCCGAATCCACCAGCCACATCATCGGGTAAGTCGGGCTGGGGACGAAAGCCGACACCTTCAACTCGCCGCGATTCTCGCCCAACGCCGTTTGCAGTTCCTCGATGCGCGCGTTGTAGGTGTCGAGCATGTCGGCGTACGCATCTTCCTTGTGGAACACTTCGCTCCAGAAAGAGGTTGAGGATTTCCAGTCGGTCGCGTAAGCAGCATCGTAAACAACGATGGGCGCGATTTGTTCCATGCCCGAATAGAATAGCGACGAATCCTTGAAGGCGACGATCAAGTCAGGGTTCAGTTCCGTCACCAGTTCGAGGCTCGGCGGCCAGTCGAAGCGCGGAATATCCTTCAACTCGTCGGCGAGGCCGGGGGTCACGGCGGAGATTTCATCAGCCGCATAACCGAACACGCCCACAATCGGAATATCGTTCAGCAGCAAGAATTCAGTCGCCGGCATATCCAACGACACGATGCGCTGCGGGTTATCAGGAACACATACCGGATCACTCGCCAGCCGTTCGTGGTCGAATAACCAGAAGCCTTCTTCGCAGGTGATCGTTTCCTGCGCGGCGGCGAACTGAACACTCATCATCAGGACAACAGCAACCAACAAACTGATACGAACCTTCATTCAGACTTCTCTCCTCGTAAACAAATAAAAAGGCGAACCATCCGATATAGACAGATGATTCGCCCAAATGAGCAGTTAGGCTTGGTCTTGCCAAGTCACCTTGAGCGCGACTTCACCGGTGAACCGTTCAAAGTGGCCGCCAACCACCTCCTTGACTCGTTCAAGGTTTTCAGCATTTTCCGCTTCGACCTGAAAGGAGATCGTATCCCCATCGGCTTGCATTTCGCAGTTGCCGATGCCAAACTGAACGCTGCCGTGATTATCGTCATAAGTCGCCTGTACCTTGTGGCTGAAGTGGTTGCACAACGCCTTCAGGTAACGCGCGGCTTTATCCGTTTTAACCTGTGCATGAGCCTTCAACATTGGGTTACTGCGCTCCTGTCATCGCGGCTTCGACGTTATCCAGTACCAGCATTACCGCCAGCGGGCCGCCGCTGCTCGTCCACAACGACCCATCAACGAAGATGGCATGGTTGTTTTGAACGACGTTAAGTGCTTGGAACAGTGGATTTTCCTTGACCTCTTCCAGCGCGTCTACCGCGTCACCTTCACCTTGCAGCGTGCCGAGGAACGCCCAATCGGTATCAATCACGCCCAAAGTTTCGAGGCTCAGGGGTGCGGAATGGGCATGACCACCTTCCAACTCCGGGATTTCTTCTGGTGACGACAGACCCAAGTCGAACAGCACGGTGCTGACAAACGTAATTGGAGCCATCACCTGAGGACCATCGGCGCTCCAACGGGCGACAATGAACTGGTCATCCAGATGGTCGGCAAGGGTGGTTTGTAGTTCGGTGATACGGTCGGTATAGCCGGTCAGGAATGTTTCGGCTTCGGAGGACTTGTTCAGCGCGTCGGCGACGGTGGTAAAGTGGGTCTTCCAATCGTAACCGTTGACGTAAGTATCGACGGTTGGGGCGATAGCGTTCAGTTGTTCCAACGTCGCGGGATCAGAAAGACCTGCGGCGAGAATAATATCAGGGTTGAGCGCCAGTACCGCTTCAAGGTTGGGGGTGAAGAAATCCCCGATGACTTCCACATCTTCCGGTATATACTCGTTTAGGTAACGGGGTGGGGTTGACTGACCACGACCGTTCGTAATACCAACCGGGGTAACACCCAACGCCAGCACCGCGTCGAGATCCGAGTCGGTGACGGTGACGACACGCTGCGGGTTTTCCGGTACGCACACACCAGCAAATGCACGTTCACCTGCTTCACAGGTCACGGCTGCGGCTTCAGTCGCTTCCGTTGTGGCTTCACCGGGGAACATCGCTTCAAGCTGCGGCAGTACCGCGTCAAGGGCATAGGGCAGGCTCAACGGCGAGCTGAAGCCCAGCGCATTTTCAGAATTGGTGTCGAGGTAAACCACACGGCCTTCCTTCACCGCGTCCAATTGGCTGAACAGCGGGTCGGCTTCAATGGTTTCAATCCCACCGGAAACAAACTGCAAGTTGACGATGGCGATGACATCCTGATTCAGCAGGTCGAAGCGTTCGTTGCTGATTTCAGCGTAGAACGACTCACCGGCGATGTCCACCAGTTCCTGCGGGATGGTAAAGCCAAGTTGCGTAAAGAAGCGGCCACGCGAATCTTGGTCGGTGTAGAAACCGAACTTACCTTCGCTGTAGTAAGCGACGACGACGGTCTTGTCCGCGAACTGAGGATGGGTTTCGCGCACTTCTTCAAACTTACCTTCGACTTCGGCAACAGCGGCTTCGGCTTCTGGCAGCTTACCAACCGATTCGCCGACCATCAGGGTCGCCGCTTGCCACGGCATACCGAAGTTGATGTAGTCAGCGGATTGGACGACGGTCGGGGCGATTTCCGAGAGCAGCTTGTACTCGTCCTCGGTTACGCCAGAGGTCACGGCGCTGATGAGATCGGGTTGAAGCGCCAGAATGGCTTCAAGGTTCAACGCACCGTAGGGCATATTCAGGACGATAGGGGCATCACCCTCAACCTTGTCCTCTGCCCACGGGAAAATGACATTGGTTTCGTCGCCGTACCAGTAACGGGCCGCAATCGGGGTCACACCGACCGAGAGCAGCAGGTCTTGCTCGGTGTAACCGATGGCGACCACACGCTGCGGCGCTTCGGTAATCGTCGTGCTGCCGTATTGGTGCTCAATCGTAATCGGGAACGTGACGGTATCCTGTGCGACTGCGGGAACCAAGCTGATGGCGAACAACGCCACCAGTAAAGTGATCAAAAATCCACGAGCCTTCATCCAACTCTCTCCTTATAGGTACTTATTGCAACAGGGTGTTATCCTAGCGGTACTTACCGGACATATCTACGCTGTTGATTAAACTGCCCCTTCCATAAGCGAAAGGTCAAACAACAGCCTGAGTGAATGTCAGAATTGCGTGTTTATGAACATTGTAATATTCGGCTGCCAATGATTGATTAACGGCGGTTAATTTTGTCTGTAGCGATTGGTAAAATTTCCTAACAGGTTAAAGGACTGATGACGGCTTATTATCCGGTCATGCTGAACTTAGAAGAACGTACCTGTGTGTTCGTTGGTGGTGGCGAGGTCACGGCACGCAAGGTACAAAGCCTGCTCGGCACAGGTGCGCGAATCACTGTCATTAGCCCGCAGATTCACCATAAGCTGGCTGAGTTAATTGCATCAGGGCAAATCTCGGCACAGCGCACAGCCTATGCGGCAGGCATGTTGGCGGCATTCAAGCCGTTTGTGGTGTTCGCCGCGACGGATAACGAAGCGGTCAACCAGCAGGTTGTTGAGGAGGCGCGGTCGCTGGGTGCGTTAGCGAACGCGGTCAGTGCGAACGGCGAACACGACTTCATGAGTATGGCAGCGATTGAGCGTCACAGCATCACCATTGGCATCTCATCCGGCGGCGCGTCACCGGAGTTGGCGGCGCACATCCGCGAAAGAGTGAGCGACCTGATCGGCGCGGAATATGGAACGCTCTCAGTGTGGCTTGGGGAAGCCCGCCCGATAGTGCAGGCAGCGATTGATGCCCAACCCCAACGAGCAGCCCTCTGGCGGCGGATTATCGAGTCGCCGATCCTCGAACGGCTCAAGCAGGGTGACACAAGCGCCGCACGGGAGCATTTCGACACTCTCATCCGCGAAGCACTTGCGAACCAACCATGAAAACGGCGATTGTTCTGGCGGGACACGGCTCACACATCAGCGCGGAAACGGCGGGCGTGGTTTGGGCGCAGGTGGACGCGCTGCGGGCGATGCAGGCCGCCGATGAAGTGACCGCCGCCTTCTGGAAGGAGCAGCCGTCCTTCCATACCGTATTCGACTCGCTCACTGCCCAAGAAATAATCGTCGTGCCGATGTTCACCGCGCAGGGTTACTTCACGCAAACCGTCATCCCCGCCGAAATGGGACTAACAGGCGCAGTAACGCAGCGGGACAGGCGGGTCATCCGCTATACTCGCACCCTAAGCGAGCATCCCTACTTAGGGCATGTGGTTTGCCAGCGCGTCGAGGAAGGTCTGCGACAGCTAAACACCGCGCCGGAGCGAACAGCGGTCGCCATTATCGGGCACAGCACCCGCCGCAACCCCGAAAGCCGCAAAGCGACCGAAGCGCAGGCTGAAGCCATCCGGCAGAACGGCCTCGCCGCCGAGGTCGTGGCGCTGTACTTGGATGACAGCCCGGCGGTTGCTGATGTTTACCGCCTGACGACCGCGCCCAACCTGATCGTCGTTCCTTACTTTTTAGCCAGCGGTTTGCATACCTCGATTGATGTGCCGCGCGAGTTGGGATTGGCGAAAGCGGCGTTCGACACAGTTACGCCGATCAACGGTCGCGCTGTCTGCTACACGCGGCCTGTGGGGGTAGAAGCGGAATTGCAAACCGCTATCCTTGAACTGATAACGGACACCTCACAAAGCCTTGTATTGGAAACCCCGCCACAACCGCCCACCGCCTCATCGTGGGACGGCTTCCCTTCAGCAGGGCTGGACGAAGTGCGGCGGCGGATGACCAGCACCCCCTTCATCTTCGGGCAGTTACGGATTACCGCCGGTGACGTGCGGCATGTTGATGACGCAGACGATGGTGAGGTGATCGCCTCACCGGACGCACTGCGAAAACGTGTCCGCGAAAATCCGTTTCGTCCGCTGGCGACCCGCAGCGACCTCCCGCGCGGCTGGCGGGTGCTGACCAACAGCGACCCGTACCGCGTACTAACCGTTATCGAAACGGTTTACCCCGGTGTGTTGGGCAGTCATATCGCCGCAAGCGGTACTTTGGAAGATGCCATGAACCGCCAAACAGGGCGCTACCGGGCGTTACAATCACTAGGCGAATCGGCTTCCGCACAGGTGGTTGAGCAGGTTTGCGGCCAGTGCATCCGCCAGCCAGCGTGGGCGGGTGCGTCCGGCGGGATACACTGCCCCGAACCATGTGACTTCTGGCTTTCGGCGGCGCTTAAACAAATGAAGGATGATGGCAGAGAATGACGGGTAAAGTGGTTTTGGTGGGCGCAGGGCCGGGGGACGCGGGGTTAATCACCGTCAAAGGGCTAAAAATCTTGCAGCAGGCGGACGTGGTGTTGTATGACCGCCTCATACCGCTGGCGCTGCTCGACGAGCTTCGCGCGGATGCCGAGCGCATCGACGTGGGCAAGATGCCGACCAAGCACCGCGTCGCGCAGGAGGACATCAACCGCCTGTTGATCGAACACGCGCGGCAGGGGAAGCTGGTCGTGCGGCTCAAAGGTGGCGATCCGTTTGTGTTCGGGCGCGGCGGCGAGGAAGCACTCGCGTGTCATGCGGCGGGCATTCGGTTCGAGGTCGTTCCGGGGGTCAGCAGCGCCATCGCCGTACCCGCCTATGCCGGTGTCCCCGTCACCCACCGTCAGGTTGCCAGCGCCTTCACCGTATTCACCGGACACGCCGACCCGAACACCACCGACTCGGACATTGATTACGCCGCGCTGGCCTCGGCTGCCCGTTTGGGGACGCTGGTGCTGCTGATGGGTGTCAACAACCTCCCTCACATCGCGGCGCGTTTGCAAGCCGAAGGCATCGCGGGCGACACACCCGCCATCTGCATCGAGTGGGGCACGACCCCCCAACAGCGCACCGTCGAAGGCACACTCGCCACACTATCGGCGTTGGTTATCGAAGCCGGTATCGGCACACCTGCCCTCACCGTCATCGGCGCGGTCGTTAACCTGCGGGGGATGGGGCTAGATTGGCTAACTTAGAATTAACTCGCTTATGCGGGGAAATAACAGAGACAGCAGTCATAGAATTCGAGCGAGAATTAGCTGCCACACTACCTGAAGACTATCGAGAGTTTTTAATCAAAAACAACTGTGTTCGCACGAATCCCAATCACTTCTTTATTAGCCGCAAACAAGGCGGGAGTTTAGTTCAATATTTTTTGGGACTGTGTGATAATCAACGATGGTACAGCCTTCGTTACTTTCTTGAAGATTACAACCAAGAAGTTCCAAGCAACTTACTTCCGATTGCCCCTGACGGCGGTGGTAATTTGATCTGCATATCGATAAAAGGCGAGGATTACGGAAAAGTATATTTTTGGGATAGAGATGATGCAGATTTTAGGGGCAATCCGACCTATGAAAACTTGCATCTCTTAGCCGATGATTTCGCTACATTTTTAACCCAAATTTATTAGGGTCAATAAAATCAACTTCCATATTCGAGAGTGGTTTCACCCAATCGCTTGACATTTCCCGTGAATGCTGCCTATAATCCTACCAGCTTGTGAAATTTGGTGAAAACAAAGCCCATGCAATTCCAGTATTGCCCGATGTGTTGTCTGTGTAACACGGTTATGACCAATGGTTGTAGCAAGGCTTTGTGTTTCTAGCGTCCACCAGCAGATGAAAAACACGAAAACCCCGGTCTACAGCGCCGGGGTTTTTATTTGTCTACGTCAGGATATTCGGTGATGCGTTTGACCGCTTTGATGTGTTGTTGTCCGTGTAACAAGACGACTGAATCAGTCCGTCCGTTTCGGCGTGCGTAAGTGCAGGTTTTCAGCCAGCGAAGCAAGCCCCGGACACACGGGGCTTTTTATTGCTTAATCAGGGTGAACATGAACCAGCTAACAACCGACCTCAATCAATTGAATGTGCAGTTCGAAGATGCCTACCCGCAAGATGTCTTGCGCTGGGCAGCCGAAAGCTACGGCAGCGGCCTAGCGGTCGTCACCAGCTTCCAGCCCACCGGCATCGTGACCCTGCATATGTTGAGCGAAGTCGCGCCGGGTACCACCGTCCTGACGCTCGATACAGGGCTGCTGTTCCCTGAAACGTATGCGCTCATTGATGAAGTCACGGCGAAGTTGAACCTCAACCTCGTCCGCGTCCAGCCAGAGCAAACGGTCGAGCAGCAGGCCGCCGCTCACGGCGCGGAACTGTGGGCGCGGAACCCTGACCAATGCTGTGCCTTACGCAAGACCGCGCCGCTGGACAACGCACTCGGCGGTTACAGCGCGTGGGTAACAGGGCTGCGCCGTGACCAATCGTCTAGTCGCAAAACCACGCCAATTGTGAGCTGGGACGCGAAGCGCGAGAATGTCAAAATCTCGCCGCTGGCGACGTGGACGGAAGAAATGGTGTGGATATACATCCGCGCCCACGAACTCCCTTACAACACGCTGCACGATCAGAATTACCCCACGATTGGCTGCTTCCCCTGCACACAAGCCGTCGCAGCCGGTGAGCAGGATAAACGCGCCGGTCGTTGGATGGGGCATGTGAAAACCGAGTGCGGCATCCACGTGCAGACAGGCTGGAGCGCGTGATGAATGACACGTTTTTCCCGCAGATGAGCCTGTGGACAGGTGGTATCCTTATCATTTGGGGTCTCAAGATGTATACTTGCGCCTTGATTCAGGTGCGACGCTTCAACAACCCGCAGCTTAAAACGCGCCTGTCCGATGTTCGTTTCAGGCCGCTCGAAGCGCTTGGGAGTTGGTAAGTATCATGGCGAGTGCGCGTTACACGATAACCGAAAATGATGTGTTGTATTACCTGCATATCCACAAGACTGCCGGTACATCATTTACCCAAATTATCATCGACAACTTGGGTTTGGAGCGCGTTTACCAACCAACCTCGGCCTATGAATTTTTGACCACCCCACCGGAAGTCGTCGCCAAAACGCGCTTTCTCGTCGGGCATCTGTACCACGACATCACCCCCGTTTTTACGCGGAACCCGCTGATCATCACCACCCTGCGCGATCCAATTGAACGCACGATTTCGCAGTACGCCCAGATCCACCGCGCGGCGAACCATTACGCCCATGAGTGGGTCAAAAACCAGAGCCTGTTGGAATATCTAAAAGACCCGCGCAGCCTCTCGATTTACGCCAACCTGCAAACGCGCCACATCGGGGCGGAACTGAACGTCGCCAAAATGGCTGCGGAACTCGATCCGGCAGTACGTGAACAGCAGCTTGAACCGCACATGCTCCAGTACACTAATGAACGCCGAAACGACCCCCGTTTGCTGGAAACAGCCCAGCAGCGGTTGGAAAGTTACGCCTTCGTCGGCTTGACTGAACAGTACGACGAATCGGTCGAGGTGTTGTGCGATACCTTCGGCTGGGCGCTGCCCGATTACCCCAAAGTCATGAACGTTGGCGGTAACCGTCCGACCGATATTCCCCAAGAAGCGCTGGACATCATCTACGAAAACACCCGCTTAGATGCCGACCTCTATGAGACAGGCAAGCGGATTTTGCAAGCACGGTATCAGGAAAGTGTGAACCAGCACCCCGAACGCGCCCGAAAAGCCTCAACGATCAATGTCAACAACCTCGATCAAGCGGCAAAGCGCATCGCCCAACAGCAGTCCATGTTGGATAACGTACAAGCCTATAACGCCGCGCTCGAAAAGCAGTTGGCGGACTACGATGCCGAAACCAAGCGGCTGACAGTTGAACTCAACCGTTTGTACCAGATCGAAAACAGCTTCGGCTGGCGTTTCATCCTGCGGGTGTCTTCGCTCCGGCGCAAACTGATCCCGGAAGGTTCGCCCATTGAAAATGCTTATCAGAAAATACGCAACCGGTTTGCGTAATATTTAACCGAATTTAGAGGAGAATGTGACGACTGTGACACAACAAGGCTTTACACTCTGGCTGACTGGCCTTTCCGGCGCGGGCAAAACCACTGTAGCGGTGGCGCTGGAAAAAGAATTGCACTCGCGTGATTTATTGATCGAGCGCTTGGATGGCGATACCGTCCGCGAAGGGTTGACGCGCGACCTCGGCTTTAGCAAGGAAGACCGCGACAAGAACATCGAGCGCGTCAGCTTCGTTGCTAAACTGCTGTCGCGCAACCGCGTCGGCGTGGTCGCCTCGTTCATCTCGCCCTACCGCGAAGCCCGTGACGGCGTTCGCAAGAACACCACCAACTTCATTGAAGTGTATGTCAACGCGCCGCTGGAAGTGTGCGCCTCGCGTGACGTGAAGGGCTTATATGCCAAAGCCATGTCCGGCGAACTCAAGGGCTTTACCGGTGTGAACGACCCGTATGAAGCGCCGGAAAATCCCGAAATCGTCCTGCACACCGACCGGGAAACCGTCGAGCAGAGCGTCGGCAAGATTATCGCCTACCTCGAACAACATGCATTAATTCCTGTACCAGAAGTGGAAACCGCCTCATGACCAAAGTATTCCCGCAGATCACCGCCCACGGTGGCACCCTCATCAATCGTCAACTAACAGGTGATGCGCGTCAAGCTGCCATCGAACGGGCCAACGGTCTGGAACGTATTATCCTCAGCGACCTCAACGTGGCTGACCTTGAAATGATCGCCATCGGCGCACTCAGCCCGTTAACAGGGTTCATGCGTCAAGCCGATTACACCTCGGTCGTCCACAACATGCGGCTCGCCAACGGCCTGCCGTGGACAATCCCCGTGACCCTCGCAGTCAGTGCCGAACAGGGCGACCGGATCAAGATCGGGCAGTCCCTCGCCTTGGTCGAACCCACCGAGGGCGGTGAACGGTTGCTGGCAATCCTCGATGTATCCGAGAAGTACACCTACGACCGCGAGGTTGAGGCGCAGAACGTCTACCGCACCACCGAAGAAAAGCACCCCGGTGTCGCCCGTTTGTACAAGCAGGGTGAAGTCCTGCTGGCCGGTTCGGTGGATGTCATCGACCTCCCCCTCCGCGCCCAAACCGAGTTCGCCGAACTGCGCTACACCCCCGCGCAAACCCGCGCCATCTTTGCCGAACGCGGCTGGCGGCGCATCGTCGGCTTCCAAACCCGCAACCCCATCCACCGCGCCCACGAATACATCCAAAAAACGGCGCTGGAAATTGTCGATGGCCTGCTCCTGCACCCGCTCGTCGGCGAAACCAAGTCGGACGATATTCCGGCAGCCGTGCGCGTGGAAAGCTATCAGGCCATTCTCTCGTCATACTATCCCGCCTCGCGCGTCCTGCTGGGCGTGTTTCCGGCGGCCATGCGTTACGCTGGCCCGCGCGAAGCCATCTTCCACGCGATGGCGCGTAAAAACTACGGCTGCACCCACTTCATCGTCGGACGTGACCACGCCGGTGTGGGCAGCTACTACGGCACGTATGACGCGCACCTCATCTTTGACGAATTCACGCCGGAAGAACTGGGCATCACGCCGCTGTTCTTCGAGCACACCTTCTACTGCAAGGCTTGTGGTCAGGTCGTCAGCCTGAAAACCTGCCCGCACGATAAGAGCCAACACGTCGTCCTCAGCGGAACGCAGGTGCGCGAAAAACTCTCGCGCGGCGAACTGCTGCCGGAAGAATTTACCCGTCCCGAAGTCAGCCGCGTACTGATGCGCGGTATGAGATAATCTGAAAGGATATAGGCGAATGCATCTCTACTCTGTCCAGCGTTCGATTGTGCCGCCCCTGCGGGCGCGTGAGCTTGTCGGTTGTCGTAACACGGCCTGTTGTTGTCGCTGTTATTAGTGCATTCCACCTGTTCATTTTCAATCGCATTGTTGTGTACTGGGTTTAAGGAGATTATCGACCATGAAACGTACGATCCGTAATACAGCCATTCTCTTGGCGCTGTTTATCATCACCGTCATCGCGCCGGTTTCCGCGCAGGAAGCCCCCGCGCCCATCACCCTGACACTCGTCGGTTATGCCGTCCCGCGTGAAGCCTATGGCGACATCATTCCGGCCTTCCAGGCCAAGTGGCTGGAAGAAACCGGTCAGCAGGTGAACATCCTCGAATCCTACGCCGCCTCCGGTTCGCAGTCACGCGCGGTCGCGGGCGGCTTCGAGGCCGACATCGTGGGCTTGTCCATCGAGCCGGATGTCACCCGCTTGGTGGACGCTGGCCTCATCACCCACGACTGGAAGGACAACGCCGCTAAGGGTATCGTGACCAACTCGCTGGTCGTGCTGGCGGTTCGCCCCGGCAACCCGAAGGGTATCACCGATTGGGCAGGCTTGGCGGGCGACGGTGTGGAAATCATCACCCCTGACCCGGCGACCAGCGGCGGCGCACAGTGGAACATCCTCGGTGCGTACGGCGCGGCTCGCCGTGGTAATGTCGAAGGCTTTGAAGCCACCGACGCGGGTGCGGAAGCCTTCCTCACCGAGCTTATCACCAACGTTGCCGCCTTCGACAAGGACGGTCGCGAGAGCTTCCTGACCTTCGAACGCGGTGTGGGCGATGTTGCCATCACCTACGAAAACGAAGTGTACGCGGGACTCCAGAAGAACGGCGAATACGACATCGTTTACCCGTCGTCAACCCTGTTGATTGAAAACCCCGTCGCGCTGGTTGACGTGTATGTCGATAAGCACGGCACGCGCGAAGTGGCGCAGGCGTTCATCGACTACCTGTGGTCGCCCGAAGCCCAGACCATTTTCGCCGAACACGGCTTCCGTCCGGTGAATGAAGAAGTCGCCGCCACCTACAATGTCAACGTTGCAGACGCGACAGCGCCGGAAACCAGCAGCAGCCCCGTGCCACTGCTGTACCCGCCGGTCGCCGACCAATTCACCATCGAGGAATTTGAAGGCTGGGCAGCCGCCCGTAAGACGTTCTTCGGTGACGAAGGTACGATCTCCGCGATTATCACCAGCATTCGCGGCTAACTGAAGCTGCTCGTGTGGGAGGGTCTGTGATCCTCCCACATTTTCACCAACCATCGGGGCTTAATCATGACAAATGCCGTTATGAAATAGGCCACCCATCGCTACAGCTGCAATTTGACCTTGAGCTACACGAAGGCCAAGATGACCACTTATCCTTTAAACAGTAATCCGCCGGTCAGCTTCACGGCTCAACGCGCCCGCCCCGCGTGGGGCAAACTGCTGCTGCGCTTCTCGGCGGTCATTTACCTGTTGACCTTCGTCGCCGTTCCGGTCATCGTCGTCAATGTCGAAGGGCTGCGTTCGGGTTTGGATGCCTTCCTCGCTGACCTGACACGACCGGCAGCCATGAACGCCATCTGGCTAACGCTGTGGACTTCCGCCGTGATGACCGTGATTAACGTGGTCATGGGTACGCTGACGGCTTATGTCCTCGTCGTGTACCGCTTCCCCGGCAAAGACATCCTGAACACCCTCGTTGACCTGCCCTTCGCCATCCCCACGCTGGTCACAGGCGTGATGTTGGTACTACTTTACGGGCCGCAGACGGCGATTGGTGGCTTTTTCCAGAACCAGCTCGGCTTTAAACTCTTATTCGCCCCACCGGGGATCATCATCGCCCTGTTATTCGTTGGCTATCCGTTTGTCATTCGGGCGGTGCAGCCCGTGCTGCTCACGCTCGAACCCAACCAGCAGGAAGCCGCGCAAACCATCGGCGCGTCGGATTGGTACACCTTCCGGCGGGTGATTTTGCCCGCCATCCGTCCTGCCGTCGTCACCGGTGGCCTGCTCAGTTTCGCCCGTGCGCTCGGCGAGTTCGGCGCGATCATTATCGTCGCGCAGCGTCCACAGGTGGCGACCGTCTACCTCTACAGTCAGGTTGAGGCGGGGGAGATGCAGGCCGCCAGCGCCGTTTCGGTCGTGCTGCTGCTCATCGCCTTCATTATTACGCTGTCGGTTGATCTGGTGGAGTCGCGACATCATGCGTGAGATCCGACCGCATAAACCGCTCCACTTCCTGATCCTCGGCATTGCGCTGGTGTACGTGGCCGTCCTGCTGCTCGCGCCGATTGTGAGCATCATCCAGCGGGCGTTGGAAAACGGCTTCGAACCCGTCATCACCAGCCTGAGCGAACCGAATGTCATCCACGCCTTGCAGGTCACGTTCCTGATGACACTGGGCGCAGTCCTGCTGAACACGGTATTCGGTATCATTATCGCTTGGGTGCTGACGCGCCAGCGGTTTCGCGGTCGGCGCATCCTCAACATCTTGGTCGATATTCCGTTTGTGTTCTCGCCTGTCATCGCCGGCTACACCTTGATCGTGCTGTTTGGGCGCAGCGGTTGGCTAACACCCACCACTATTCCTATCGTTTTCGCCCTGCCGGGGGTTATGCTTGCCAAAACCTTCGTGTCACTGCCCTTCGTCACCCGCGAGGTTGGCCCCGTTCTAGCCACGCTCGATACCGAGCCGGAACAAGCCGCCTACACGATGGGCGCGAGCCAGTGGACGACCTTCCGCCGGATCGTCCTGCCCAACATCTGGCCGGGGATCATGTACGGCGTGGTGCTGACGCTGGCACGGGCGTTGGGCGAATTCGGCGCGGTATCGGTCGTCGGTGGGGGCATCGAAGGCAAAACCGAAACCGCGACCATGTTTGTTTTTCGGGCGCTGAATGACCGCAACGACATCGGCGCATACAGCATGTCCCTTTTACTCGGCGTAACGGCTATCATTGTGCTAATCGTTATGCGTCTCCTGCGGCGCAGTGTTGTAAGGGAGCAGGCAGCCTATGTCAATCATTCTGGATAAAGTACGTAAGGTTTACGGCAGTCAAACGATTGTCGATGACATTTCGCTGGAAATTCAAACAGGCGAACTTTTTGTCCTGCTCGGCGCAAGCGGCAGCGGTAAAAGTACGCTCCTCCGTCTGATCGCGGGTTTGCTGCCAGCCGACGGTGGGCAAATCGCGCTGGATGGGCGCAACGTGACGGCCCTACCCCCGCAGGAACGTAACACCGGCTTCGTCTTTCAGAACTACTCGCTGTTTCGGCAGATGACGACCGCCCAGAACATCGGCTTCGGGCTGGAAATCCGCAAGCAGTCGAAGACCGTGCGCGATAAGCGCGTGACCGAACTGCTCAAGCTGATCGGCCTCGAAGGGCTGGGCAGCCGGATGCCGTGGCAGTTGTCTGGTGGGCAGCAGCAGCGTGTCGCCCTCGCGCGGGCGCTGGCCTACGAGCCGAGCGTCCTCCTGCTCGATGAACCGTTTGGTGCGCTGGACGTGAAAATCCGCGCCCAACTGCGCCAGAACCTACTCGAAATTCAGCGGCAGTTGAACGTGACCACCATCCTCGTCACCCACGATCAGGATGAGGCGTTTGAACTGGCTGACCGCATCGGCATCATCGAAGGCGGCAAGCTGCTGGAAGTCGGCACACCGAACGCCCTGTACCGCCGCCCGCAAACGCGCTTCGCCGCCACCTTCCTCGGTGCGGCCAACCTGTTACCGGGGCAGCGCAATGGCACGCACGTCTATGTAGGTGATACTTCGCTGACTGCGCCGCCGGATACCGAACACCTCTCCAATCAGCCGGTCGAGATTTTGGTACGACCGGAGGAAGTCGAACTGGCGCTTCAGCAGGACGCGCTGCAAAGCCAGCTCGTCGGGCATGGCGTGGTGCAGCAGGTCGGTTTCGCCGGGCCGTTGGAACGGGTCGTCGTCCGCTTGGATGATGCGAACTTCGAGCCGCTTCAAGTCCTGCTCAGTCCCGAAAAAGTCCGTTCGCTCTCCCTCGCGCGGGACTCGGCGGTGTGGGTCGGCTTGCAGGATTACCATCTCCTGCCAAGAAATGGCGAAGCCGTTAATAATTAGTCGTTTCAGGTTGGGGAATAGTATTTTCTCGTACGGGAGAGTCACAGACCCTCCCGTTTTCATTAGGGGGTGACGTTTGAGGGAAAAAATTCAAACGAGCATCATCACAGGGCAGTGTCATTAAGTGGCAAGGATGTCCCGGCTGCGGATTGAATAGCTTGCGGAGAAGGCAGCGTGTCCAGCGTAAAATCAACACGCTTCAAGATCGCCAGCGCTTCTTCGGTACCATTCGCCGACTTCAGTTTGATGCCAAGCAGTTTCGAAAGCACGGAAGCGGTAAACCACATCATTTTGCCAGCGTTAACGATCACCCACCAGCCCGTGCCGGGGTTGGACATGGTTTTCGCGATCTGGTTGATTTCTTGAAAGTTCACCGGTCTATTCATAAACATCGTGCTGTTGATGAGAATATGAACCGGGGCTTGTCCCATATTAACGAAGGTATGTGTTTCATGGACGAGGGCGGTCATCTCGCTCATGTCCACATCATCCCACAGTTTAATTTCGAGTACCCGCGAAGGGACGACCCACTGAATACTGTGTGCCATATCAAACCTTTTGGTAGACCCTGCTACCGATAACGACCTTTAAAGTATGATTCTATTTAAGCATGTAATAATCCGTAACACAGTAAAGATTTTGTGAAAAATGTAACAATTCTTCATGGAGAACATGATAGCATCGGCACCGGGGTCTGCTGGCTGATTTCCTGACTTTTGATTACAATGTTGGCTAGCGTAGTTGTAGGATTCTGCCGTGAAACGCTTTCTGAATGCCCGCCTTTTACTCGTCGTGCTGCTGTTTGCCATCGGATGCAGCCCCGCGCCCCAAGCACAGGTACAGCCGCTGCCGACCGTGGCCTCACTGGAGCAACCGCCCTCACTGGACGACGCGGCGAACGTGGCGATCAACTTCCTTGAAGATTGGCGCTTGGGCGACTTCGACTCGCTCTACAACACCATCACCTTCTCGGCGCAAGAGAGCATCGCCAAAGATACCTTCATCGCGACCTATAACGATGCCGCCAGCGCCATGACGCTCGAAAGCCTGACCTTCACCCCCGGCTCGTCCCTGTTCCGCGACACCCAGCGACCGGACATTGTGAACTTCAGCTACAACATCACCTTTAACACGCGGATGGTCGGCAGCTTTGAGGACACCAACCGGAATATGCAGTTGGTGTTTGATAAGGTAGCCGGTGCGTGGCGCGTGGCATGGACACCCGGCGACATCTTCGGCTTGATGGCGACTGGCGGCAAGCTGCGCCTCGAACTGAGCGTGCCGAGCCGCGCCAACATCTATGACAGCAACGGTAAGGTACTGGCTGACCAGAGTGGGCGCGTGGTCAGTGTGATGGCAGTGAAGCAGGAAATCACCGATTGGGGCGCGTGTCTGAATATCCTCGCCCCCGCCATGAACAAAGCCCCCGAAAGTATCCAGCGGATTTACGACCGTTCGCAGTCGGCATGGTTGATGGACTTGGGCATCATCGAGCCAGCCGTTTACGACCAGCAGCACACCCAAATGGAGGCGACCTGCGCGGCACAGTTCGAAAGCCGCCCCGTGCGCCAGTACAGCAACGGAACTGCCGCCGCCAGCATCCTCGGCTCGGTGGGCTACCCTGACCCCGAAGAACTGCCTGCCATCGAGGCGCAGGGCTTCAACTCGGACTCGATCCTCGGCAAGAGTGGCATCGAACTGTCGTGGGACGAAACCCTGCGCGGGCAGCCGGGGGCGCGGCTGCTGATCGTCAGCCCTGCTGGCGAAGTGCTGCGCGAGATCACACGGGTCGCCTCGACCCCACCGCAGAGTGTATGGCTGACCATCAATACCGAAATGCAGTTGCAGATTCAGGCGATCCTCGCCAGCTATTTCGACCGCATGAAGCTGGCCGACCAGAGCAAAGGCGCGTCGGCGGTCATTATTGATGTGCATACCGGCGCGGTGTTGGCGATGGTCAGCTACCCGACCTATGACATCAACGCCTTCGCCCCGTTCTCCCTGCTCGGCAGCGCACAGGCACAGGCGATGATGGCGGAACTCGGTAACGACCCGCGCCGTCCGGTGCTGAACCGCCCGACGCAGGGCGCGTACCCGCTCGGCTCGGTCATGAAGCTGGTGTCGTCGATGGCAGTGGCCGACAGCGGTGTATACGCACTTGACCAAGCCTACGTGTGCAGCGGTATCTTCACCCGCGAGGGCAACTTCACCCGCTACGACTGGTATCCGCAGGGGCATGGGCGCGTCAACCTGCGAAGCGCCATCACCCAGAGCTGCAACCCGTACTTCTATGAGGTCGGCTACCAGTTGAATATGGTCAACCCGGAAATCCTACCCGAATACCAGCACCGCTTCTTCGGCGGCCCAACGGGCATGACCGACCTTGCCGAGAACCCCGGTTTCATCCCCGACCCCGAATGGAAGCTGCAAAACACCGGCCTCGCGTGGACGCAGTCGGACGCGATCAACATCTCCATCGGGCAGGGCGAAGTGCAGGTGACTCCGCTGCAAGTGGCGCGGATGGTGGCGGCGATTGCCAACGGCGGCACACTGCTCAAGCCGCAGTTGGTGGCGAAAGCCGGTATCCTCGGCGAAGCGCCCAGCTACATGATGACCCCGAACGCGGTCGGTGACGCGGACATCAAGCCGGAAGTGCTGGAAGTCATCCGCGCCGGTATGTGTGATGTGACGACGGTTTCCTACGGTACGGCGGAATACCAGTTCCGCAACGACGACGCGCTTCAAGCTCTCGGTGTGTGCGGCAAGACCGGTACGGCGCAGGACGTACCGCGCCCGACACATGCGTGGTTCGCGGCCTATGCCCCCCGCGAGAACCCTCAAATCGCGATTGTGGTGATGGTGGAGAACGGCGGCGAAGGCTCCGGCGTGGCTGCCCCGATCACCCGCGACATCCTCGACTATTTCTTCTTTCAGGCGAAGCGGTAGAACGGTCGCCAGCTAGACAACAGAGACTCAAGCCTCTGGCTAGAATTGAAAGCAAAGGCCGCTAAAGCGGACTGAGAATGTGATTTAACAGGCTAAAAACGAGGATGACATGCCGTATATCAAATGTTTTTATCATGCCATTTGGGCAACTAAATATCGTCAAGCGATTATCACGCCACAGATCGAAAAGGTTTTATTTTCAGCTATTCAACAAAAATCGCTTGAAATGCGCTGTCCTATACTAGCCATAAATGGCACTGAAGATCATGTTCATGTCGCTGTTTGTATCATCCCAAGTGTCGCAGCGGCTGAATGGGTTCGTCACGTCAAAGGGCTTTCTGCACATGTTATCAGTACTACATTTGAACAGCTTGCAACATCATTTAAATGGCAGGAAGGTTATGGATTAGTGACATTTGGCGAACGGCATGTTCCATTCGTCAAAAATTAAGTGATAGGCCAAAAAGAGCATCACCTAAATCGAAAGCTGTTGGCAAAATTAGAGCAGATTGATGAAGAATAAATCAATTAGACCATCAATGACGCTAATTACTGGCTTATTCAGTGGGCTTTAGCCCCCTTTTTAAAAATGGAGCCGGATGCTTGAGCATCTGGCGGTTGAATCCATTTCACGTTGTAAAGGAACGAACACCCCCATGAAAACAATTGGCTTACTCGGCGGCATGAGCTGGGAATCGTCCCTCGAATACTACCGCATCATCAACGAGGAAACGAAGCGGCGGCTCGGCGGGCTGCACTCGGCGGAATGCCTGCTGTGGTCATTTGACTTCGCTGAAATCGAGGCGCTGCAAATGGCGGGCGATTGGGACGGCGCGGCACGGCGCATGGTCGCGGCGGCGCAGGCGCTCGAACGCGGCGGGGCGCACGGCATCGTCATCTGCACCAACACCATGCACAAGCTCGCGCCGCAGGTGCAGGCCGCCATCAACATCCCCATCCTGCACATCGCCGATACCACCGCGCGGAAAATCTGTGATGACGGGCTGCAAACCATCGGCCTGCTGGGAACACGCTTCACAATGGAGCAGGACTTCTACAAAGGGCGGCTGATCGACAACTTCGGCCTCAAGGTGATTATGCCGGACGATGCCGACCGGGAAATCATCCACGATGTCATCTACGACGAGCTGTGCCTCGGTGATGTGCGCGACACCTCCCGCGCCGAATACCTGCGGATTATGAACGACCTGACGGCACGCGGGGCGCAGGGTGTCATCCTCGGCTGCACTGAAATCACGCTGCTCGTAAAGCCGGAACACACGTCCATCCGCCTCTACGACACAACGCTTTTACACGCCCTCTCGGCGGTCGATTGGGCGCTGGGAGAAGGTGAGAAGCCGTTTGAAAAGTAGGTTTGGAGTTCATCGGACGCGATGTGTCGCGTCTCTACAGTCAATTAAGAGCGAAGCCTTGCGTTAGTGTAGGAACAGCAGACAGGCCGTCCGGTATTTTCAGAACGGCTCAAATGGCTTCTTAAAAGGTGGCAAGCAGAAAGCCCTGTATGTTTTACGATCTTGGAATTTTTGATCTACCCGTTCCCATTTCATGCTAAAATAAGAACCAAAGTGCAAGGAGTAAGCAGCATGATTAAACACCGCATTTATACAATGCCCTTCGTCCGAGTGTATCCTGAGTATGTCAATAAGGCCGAACGCAAGGGTCGCACCAAGGCGGAAGTTGATGAGATTATTCGCTGGCTCATGGGCTATAGTCAGGAACAGTTTGAAGCGCAGCTCGAAAAACAAACGGATATTGAAACCTTTATCGCCGAAGCGCCTGAACTCAACCCCGCGCGGAGCCTCATTAAAGGTGTAGTATGTGGTGTCCGCGTCGAGGACATCGAAGAAACCACGATGCGCGAAATTCGCTACCTCGACAAACTCATTGACGAGTTAGCCAAAGGCAAAACGATGGAGAAGATCCTGCGGACGGCATGATTCTTTCTCCGCATTGTTCTTGGCGTTCTCTGCGTCTGCTGTGTAAGTCAGGTGTCCAAACGCCGGATTATTCCCTCCCCATTGCTATGGGGAGGGTTAGGGTGGGGTGTCTGACAAAACTTCAATCTTTGTATCGCCATTGTCCTACACCACCAATTCGTTGACCTTCCGCGCCGTCTCCAGCATCGCGTCCGGCCAACCGAGTTCCTTGCGAAGGAAGCGCGGCAGCAGGTAGCGTTCGTCGCGGCTGACGATGATCTTCCACATGCGGCGGGCGTGCGGCGTTTTACCCAGCGCGTAGTAGCAGAGCGCCATCCCCGCCAGCGGCATCGTCTCCAACGGTTCGCGGCTGCTCAAGTGTTGGAAGCTCGCCAGCGCCGCGTCATAATCCCCCGTGATAAATTGTGCCTGTGCCTCGGCGAACGTATTGTGCATAGCGGTTCAGTCGTATTCCCCGGATCATTGCGCTGTCTACCAACCCATAGTAGCGCATTCGTGCCTACCGCTGTAGCGCCAAAAGACGGATTTAAATGGTGGTACACTAGGATGAGTTATTGTGTGGAGTGACCAAAATGACGACATCTCACATTCGTATGACCCATCAAAATAATCACCCGATTGATCTAAGTTTCCGTGACGACATGATCTGGGTTACGCTGCGAGACAAACGTGTCGTTGGCGCACCGCTGCGCTGGTTTCCGTGGCTGGCAAGCGCCACTTCTGAACAGCAAGCCCACTTTGAACTTCATGCCTTTAGTATCTATTGGCCTGATCTTGATGATGGCTTGGATATTGAAGCACTTGTGACAGGCAGTTGGACAACTCCAATGGACGAACCGGCTGAAGAAGCACTGTAGTTTGCCATACCGATGATGCGAGAGAGGTATTTCCATGCTCCGCAAAATTGACTGTGTGATGCTCAAAGTCGATGACCCCTTCGGCAACATCCTCGCCATCCTCGACATGACCAAAGGCGCGATCACATGAGCACAGAAAACCCTACCCATCATCCCGCCCGCCTGTTCGTGCTGCTCGCGCGTCAAGCACCCATCGGTGTCATCCTGCGGCGTGGGCCAAAGGATTGGGTGCAGATGATTAAGTGGCACACCGATACCGATACCTTTGAGGCCGGACAATGGTTACGAGGAACGGTTGAAGAATATCAAGGTGATTTGTCGCCGGATGGCAACTTGTTCTTCTATTCTTTTTATAACTGGCGCTTGAATAAAGCGCTGGAAATGCAGAATCGCCAGACAGATAAGCTGCTATTTTATAAAGCAGTTAGCAAAACACCCTACTTTACCGCTTTAACACTTTGGCAGGGTATAGATGTGCCGGGCGGTCAATTTCTAGATAACACAACCCTTCGCCTTTATACCGATGCAGGTTTGCACCCTACAAGAACAGTGCCTCAGCTCAATATTGTTATCGAACACCTTGACATAAACCCGTACCACATATTTGCCGATAATAAAGACGTTTTTCTAACCAACAATGGCTGGGAACTTTTTGAAAAAGGTGTTTATACGCCGGGTGATTCTTATAATGCATCGCCTTATATTTGGAGCAAGGCGTTGGGTGACTTCAAACTCTTTACTAAGTATTACGGCTATATCCCGGATAAAAAACAGGGTGGTGCTTATAATCAACTTGAATATCGCTATTCTATAAAGGGTAATAGTACCCAGCCCTTGTTGGACGGTGTTAACTGGGCAGACTTCGACCAGCAGGGTCGCCTCGTCCTCGCCAAAGAAGGCAAACTCTACGCCGCAGCCCTCACCAACGGCGAACTCCAACTCACCGAACTCGCCGACTTCAACGCCAACAAGCCCGACCCGCAGCCCGCGCCGGAGTGGGCGCAGAAGTGGTGACACACCCACAAAAACAAACAGCCCACGCATCAGGAGTAGGTGGGCTGCTTGTTCAAGGAGAGCCAGCAAAGAGCTAGTCGGCTGGCAGTTCAGGAATGGTTACTTCAGGAATATCACCTTCAAGTGAACTCAGGAACGCGACGATATACTTCACCTCATCGTCGGTGAGCGTGCGGTTAAGCTGCACACTTGCCATCGTCCGTACCGCGTCTTCAAGTGTCGCCGCGCTGCCATCATGGAAATAGGGCGCGGTCAGCGAAACATTGCGCCATGTCGCGATGCGGAACAGATACTCGTCAGCTTCTTCACCCGTCACCTTTGCCGCGCCCACGTCATTACCGTGTCTAAAACTGATGAGCGTACCCAGTGAAAGCATCGGGCCGTTATGGCAGGCCAAACACCCAACCTGTGCCACCACTTCCATCCCGCGCTTCGCGTCGTCCGAAAGGGCGCTCTCGTCACCACGTAAATATTGGTCAAGTGCATCGTCTGGCGTAATCAGCGTGCGCTCGAATGAGGCAATCGCTTTGGCGATATTTTCAAAGGTGATCGGATTTTCTTCACCGGGGAATGCAGCCTCAAAGTACGGCTGGTAGCCTTCAATATCTGCAATCGTGCTGACTGCGAGATCAGCCGGCATCGCCATTTCCACGCCCGCCTGAATGGGCCCCTGTGCTTGGGCTTCCAAGCCATTCGCCCGCCCATCCCAGAATTGCAGGTTAAAGAACGCCGCGTTTAAGACGGTCGGTGCGTTCCGTCCACCGGTTTGGAAGTTGTGTCCCAGCGATGTTGGCAGCCGGTCGGTTCCGCCGAGGCTCAGGTTGTGGCAGGTATGGCACGAGATGACACCACTTGCCGAAAGTCGCGGTTCAAAATAGAGCATCTTGCCCAATTCAACCTTTTCGGCAGTCATCAGGTTATCGTCCGGTACAGGCGCTTCGTCCGGCAGTGTCGCGAACAATCCGCGCACGACAGGTTCACGCGCGTCTTGGGCATACAACACCATGCCGGTGAAGACGGTGAATATACCCGCTAAAAGTAATAGAGTTAATGGATTTTTTCGCATAATACGTTCCCCTTCTTATGGATGCTTAGAGGGATACACCCCCTTATGAGAAGGTTAACAAATTATGAGAATGCTCTGTAGTAATAATCGCACAGGCTATATATGATCTTTGTCACAGCTAAAAATGAAGTAAGTATCAATTTGGAAACGTGCCGTAACAGCATGATCGCATCACCTTCCGTTTGAATTCGGTTTGCCAATTCAAACCGCACCTTCACAAATCGAGGTCAGGAAGGATCACGCCACCTGTTACCACCTGTTTATCAGGTAACTCGGAACCATCTCCCCCCCACGTCCGTCTATATCAGCAGTCCGATAATGAAAGGAACCTGCTGATGAAACGCTTACAACCTCGAACCCCCATGACCATCCTCAGCATCATGCTCATACTGTTGACGACCCTTGCCGCCACCTTCGCCGCGCCCATAACACCGGATATGGCAATCACCATGACCCCACCACCGCCCAGCCCCACGCCAGCAAACGAACAACCCCAGCCGCTGGTCATGCTCACCATTTACGACCCGTGGCGTATGGTCATCGGCTCGGACGAACCGGCCTTCGTGCTGTATGACAACGGCCTCGTCATCTACCAGCGCATTGGCCCTGCCGACGCACTCGAATTTGTCTCGGTTCAGCTTACTAACACTGAACTCGCCGACCTGAAAGCCGACCTCAACATCAACGCTGATCTCTACGCCCTCAAAGCTGACGACACCTACTACCCCAAAACGGACCAGCCCAGCAACGTCATCTGGCTGAATGACCCTCAACTCGGCGAAAAAATGGTGTCCATCTACGGCGACTTGTGGAATGACGAAGAAGCCCGCCAACTCGCCGCACCCCAGCCGCTGATCGACCTGTTCGACAAGCTGGTCGCCTACAGCCACCCCGACGCACAAACATGGCTGCCGCAGCAGTTCGAAGTCATCCTGTGGCCTTATGACACCTCGGACGCTGTGGCTTGGCCCGCCGGTTGGCCGGATTTGGATGACCCGACCACCATCAAACGCGACTCGGTTTACAGCCTGTACATCAGCTTCGACCAATATGACCGCTACCTCGAACTCCGCAGCACCGCCAACGCCGTCCGCCTCGACGGACAAAACTGGTCGTTCTCGATGCGCTTCCCCCTCCCGCACGAACACCAGCCCGCCTAACCCGTATCCCCAATAAAAAAGGCTTGCCACCAGCAAGCCCCTCTCCGTATTTCGCTGCGTCCTCCGCGTCTCTGCGGTTCAATTCTCGTATTCCCTCCGTGCCTTTGTGCCATTGAGCCTTTGTGTTAAATCTCTCCGCCTTGATCTTGGCGTTCTTGGCGACTTGGCGGTTCAATT
>Ga0209460_1000298_pt1 | contig 54517 bp, 44 predicted proteins | sample EBPBio132013_DNA_FD_185868 | JGI IMG/M metagenome (GOLD analysis project Ga0209460, IMG submission 185868) | Wastewater treatment Type I Accumulibacter community from EBPR Bioreactor in Madison, WI, USA - Reactor 2_5/13/2013_ DNA (SPAdes)... | ecosystem: Engineered > Bioreactor > EBPR >... | reverse complement strand
GGCAAGGGATTCATAAGGTTACGGCATTAAGCCAAACCAGCGTGTGGTTTGCCGCGATCGCATTTCTGTCTGAGCATCAGATCGCCAATGGCAAATACCCGCCGATTTTGAAAGGCAAGACGGTGCGGTTTGTACCAGATCGGACGACTGACCATGCAATCGCCGGAGGAGCCGAGGATGCATGAGTTATTATCCAGTGCCCAGGTCGCTCAACTGTGTAAGGTCTCATTGGGGACAATTCATCGTGAGATTATGGCTGGCCATCTCATCCCCAGTTTCAAATCAGAAGGGAAACAGCGCACCCGCTACCTGTTTACGCGCGAGGATGTTCTGGCCTATCAAGCCTGGCGTACCAAAACCTATAACGAGCAGTTTGACCCGCTGCCGGACGAGGATGGCGCGTGACGGCCTATGAACTGCTGGCCATCGGGCTGTTTGCTGGCGGTGTGCTTGGTTCGGGAATCGCCACGCTCATGCAGTATATCGTTCCGCTGGAGCGGGTGATCGGGTTCCGCCGTGCCTCATTCTGGCTGTTGCGGGTGGCTGCCGTTGCGTTGGTGGTGTTAGTTGGGCTGACGCTGTTGGGGTGAATGGTGGTGATTGGTTCTATAGAAAGGAACTCTTCTATGGGGATCGACGATGGTTGTGACTATCCTGGTTTATCTGATGGGGAAGTGAATCGCATTCGTGAGGAAGTTCGGCGCTCAGGCTATCCGCTTGAACAACGGGTTTCGCATATCTGCCATGCAGCACTCGATGGCCCTACGAAGCATTTTCCTGGTGCGATGAGCTTTCGCGAGGATGGTGTGTATTACTCGCCCGACCCCGTGAATCAGCCATTAGAACGGATTGTGTTGCCATTCTCGAAATATCCCACATGGCAGATGGATAATTTTTCGACTAATACGCAACGCACGATTTACCGCGAAACCCGCCAAATCGACCGTCATCAGGCTGCCGTGTGGCGGGAAGTTGATCAGGTGCTGTCGGTTCGAACGACGGCGATGGTCTGTGATGAACCCGTTGCCGCATTTCTTGGCGTGGAGGCACAGGCACTTATTGAGTGTAAACATCGTGAGAAGCGGTTGCTGGTTGGCATTCACGATCCCCAAAGTTCTCGTTCGTCCAGCCCGATCTTCTCACCGCTTGCACGAACGCGGTTGCTGAACACGGTTGGCCACACGATTCTCGATCCGCTGCATGGGTTGCCAAGGGTTACGCCACTGTTGCTTGAGTCACGCGGCGAAACCGAGTCGAAACGTGATTGGCGAAAGAATGATGAAAAACTGATCTATGAGGCCACGGGCAGCCTTTATGATTATCTGATCCACCAGTGGCAACCGTGGACAGAAACGACGATCCATCCCTTTTTGGTGGAGTCGGGGATCTGGAGTATTCTTGCCCCACAGCTCGATGATCCGTGGTTTTCACTTGAGCACTGGATTGCAACCGAATTGCAACCAGCATGGTGGGAAGCCTTTAATATCCAGCATGCACAATGGCATCTGATTGACCCTATTCAGTTAGCGCTGCCAATCCTCTGTGTGGATATGCCTCTCTACCAAACGACGATTGATCAGGATGGTCAAGTCCAAGCATTAGTGCCCATTCCGGCGATGGTTGTCGAAGAACGCATGCAGGACTGGCCAGGACGATTGACCCAAGTCTTATATGATGCGAAGCCCCGCTATGATTCCTATCGTGGTGCGCCTGTGGTGGTCGTGCATGTTGATCATTTGATGCCTATCCTGATTCGGGTATCGGAGTGGATAAACGCTTGGTATGCTGCCTTGGAGCATCACGAGCATGCTCCCGTGCTGATTCAGACATGGCCGCTTGAGGTGGCTCTGTGGGAAGCGTATTATCATCATACTAGGACATGACCATTGGATACCCATATAAATAGAGGATGGATGATTATTGACATAACCATCGAGCAACAAGATTGTGCTGCCGTTGCGTTGGTGGCGTTGGCTGGACTCGTGTTGTTGGGCTGAGTTGGTTGGGCGACCGCCCCCACTTTGTCAGCCTTGTGGTATAATCAAATCAAACCTTCTCCTCTCTCTTCTCTCCCACAAGCGGCTCCACTATGCGAGCCGTTTGTGGTTTAAGTGAGCTTGCACCAGGCTGGATGCCACGCGATCCGATTCGAAAGGGATGAATTGTAGTTTTTGCGGGATGGATCGGTGAAAAAAGAGCCTGTTGTAGACCGCGCACCGTTCGATTGAGCACCTTGCAAAGCCCTAAAAAATGGGGTATAGTGGAAAGACCTTAATCCTCGCTGGGGATTACAACGTCCATAACGTAGGCCAAACGTAACTCAGGGGAACAGAGTGGAAAGACCTTAATCCTCGCTGGGGGATTACAACCCATATTCCCTAACGTTGCTCATGCTAGTTCTTGAGTAGTGGAAAGACCTTAATCCTCGCTGGGGGATTACAACTTGCTAATCAGCACGCTAATTTCGTCTGAGTGATATATTGGAAAGACCTTAATCCTCGCTGGGGGATTGCAACTTCTAGTAGGCGAAGTTTTTGTGAGTCCAGCGGTAGTGATATATTGGAAAGACCTGAATCCTCTCGCGGGGATCGCAAAACCCACACCACATGGCGTGGGTTTTTCTTTTGTCCACTATCTTTCACGATACTGGAATTTTAGCGCTAAACACACCTTACCCCTAATTCGGGCTGTGCTATCAACCGATCAGGGGCGTGGTGTGAGACGATATTCATTATTAGAACAATCAAGAATCGGGGCGGGTATTATTCTCATAGATATGAGACCTCTGTATGTGGTACACTGCTGGGATTATTCCCTTGTTCGATTATTGTTTGAGGAGTCTTGCGTGTTAACTGGCGATATTCGAAATCAGGTTGATCAGGTCTGGGAAGCCTTTTGGACTGGCGGCATATCGAATCCCTTGACTGTTATTGAGCAGTTTACCTATCTTTTATTCATCAAGCGTTTAGATGAGTTGCATACGGTTCGAGAACGCAAGGCTGTGGCATTAAATCAGCCGATTGAGCAGCCTATTTTTCCTCCTGAGAAATCCCATTTGCGTTGGAATCAGTTTAAGCACTTGGAAGCACGGGCATTGTATGATGTAATTGTTGGTGGTGTATTTCCCTTTATGAAGGAAATGGGATCACTCGATAGCTCATTCGCCATCTATATGCGCGATGCCTATTTTGGACTGCCACCCGAACGAGCAGGGCTTTTAAGCAAGGTGGTTGATCTTATTGATCGGATTCCCATGGATGATCGTGACACCAAAGGCGATCTCTATGAATATATGCTTGGTAAACTTGCAACGGCTGGACAGAATGGGCAGTTTCGTACACCGCGCCATATTATCAAACTCATGGTGGAGATGGTTGCTCCTACACCTATGGATACCATTTGTGATCCTGCCTGTGGGACGGCTGGATTCCTTGTGGGCTGTGATGACTATCTGCGAACACAGTATCCGACGATGTTCGTCGATAAAACCTTGAAAACCCATTACGATACCAATATGTTTACGGGATTTGATTTTGATAGCACGATGTTGCGTGTTGCCGCAATGAATATGATGCTGCATGGTGTGGAATACCCACGTATTACAAACCGTGATAGCTTGACACAGAAGCACGATGACATTGCGAATCACTATAGTCTCATTCTTGCCAATCCACCATTTGCAGGTTCTTTAGATGAAACAAGTATCGCCAAGGATTTACAAAAAATCGTAAGTACGAAGAAAACAGAGTTACTCTTTTTAGCACTGTTTTTCAGAATTCTGCGATTGGGAGGACGTGCGGCGGTTATTGTGCCTGATGGGGTGCTGTTTGGTTCATCAAAAGCGCATAAGGTAGTGCGTAAAGAGCTTATTGAGAACCAGCGATTGGAGGCAGTTATTTCGATGCCTTCTGGTGTTTTTAAACCATATGCAGGAGTGTCAACCGCTATTTTGTTCTTTACTCGAACCGACAGTGGGGGGACAGATAACGTCTGGTTTTATGATATGCAGGCTGATGGCTATTCACTTGATGATAAGCGCCAACCATTGGCGGACACCCATGCCACGAATAATTTACCAGATATTCTTTCTCGGTGGCAAAATCGCGACAATGAAATAACTCGCCAGCGTACCGATCAGTCCTTTTTTGTACCAAAAGCTGAGATTGTGGAGAATGGCTATGATTTAAGTATCAATCGTTATAAAGAAATTGTGTATACTGCTGTTGACTATGTTCCCCCTCATCGGCTTCTTGATGAACTTGAACGGATTGAGATTGAAATTCAACGGGGTATGACTGAATTGAGGGAGCTATTAGGATGATTAATTGGAAATACTTAAGATTTCTTGATGTATTTGAAGATGTCTCGGCAGGTAATATAAAAACAAAGTCTGGTGATTATTTATCGGAAGGAAGCATTCCTATTATCGATCAAGGTCAAGACTTGATCGGAGGATATTCAAATAATAACAATGTAATTTTTAATGCAAATTTGCCAGTTATTATTTTTGGAGATCATACTCGAATCATTAAATATGTAGATTTTCCCTTTGGAATGGGTGCTGATGGAGTAAAAGTATTAAAAAATAAACCGAATACGGATCTTCGCTATTTATATCATGTTTTAAGAAATATGGATATTCCAAGTGCAGGATACAGTAGGCATTTTAAATTCTTAAAGGAAAAAATAATCCCATTACCACCACTTGAGGAACAACAACGAATCGCTGTGATCCTTGATAAAGCTGATGCACTCTGTGGATTGCGGCGTGCTGCGCTTGCAAAACTGGACGAACTCTTGCAAGCCACATTTATTGAGATGTTTGGTGATCCAGTGATAAACCCAATGAGGTGGAAAATAGGTCTTATCCGAGATTTGGCAGCAAGTGTAAATTACGGGACAAGTAAACGGGCTAGTGATCAAGGCGCATTTCCTATTCTTCGTATGAGCAATATCACCTATAAAGGAGATTGGAATTTTTTAGATTTAAAGTATATTGACCTTACAGAGGAAGAGCAGAAGAAATATTTAGTATATAAAAATCAAATTTTATTTAATAGAACTAATAGCAGAGAACTAGTGGGTAAAACTGCTGTATATCGCGAAGATGATCCTATGGCTTTTGCTGGATATTTGGTCAGGATGATTGTAAATGACAAAGCTAATCCAGAATATATAGCAGCCTTTATGAATACATCATTTATAAAACAGTATTTACAAAATAAATGTAAAAGTATTATCGGAATGGCAAATATTAATGCCCAAGAATTTCAAGATATTCCTATTCCTATTCCCCCAATTGATTTGCAAGAACAATTTGCCAAAATTATTCATAATGCTATTTTTTATAAAGATAAGCTACAAAATAGCTTTGAGAAATTTAATAAGCTTTTCTTATCCCTCCAATATCAAGCCTTTCACGGTGATTTAAGTCAGGAGCGATCTCATAGCTTCGTAGAAGATGGAGAACCCTATGAGCAACTTCAGCTTTTTGAACACTTGGACGGAAATCGCGAAAGCAGCAAAAATCGCTGAGCAGTATGTCCGTTCGGACTATCGTAGTTCATGCTTTTATAGTCGGTATGCTTTAGAACTTAGTATTCAGTGGATGTATGACAATGATTCTGCCTTAGTTCGTCCGGCATTTCAAGCGACACTGATTGATTTACTCAATACAGAAAGTTTTCGCCAGCTGGTGCCAACGGCCATTCAAACAAAGGCGCATCTGATCCGCAAACAAGGCAATAGTGCAGTGCATGATGTTGCTGATGTATCGCTGGAAACGGCCCTCGTTGTTTTGATCGAGTTGCATCATGTCTTCTATTGGTTTGCACGAACGTATGGTGATGCAACGGCAATGCAAGGGGTAAGCTTTAATGATGCACAGATTCCGCCTGCTCCAACAACGATTATTAAACATACCCGTGATTATTTACGCCAGCTTGATCAAGAACTTAAGGCGAAGGATAGCGAGTTACGCGAGGCTCAGGCTCAGAATAGCGTTTTGCAGCGCCAACTTGATACGCTACGAGCCAAAATAGCAGCCCGCCGAGCCGTCAATAGTCGTATCCCTGATACCCATACCTATTCCGAGGCGCAAACACGCACCATGTTAATTGATGTGTTGTTACGCGAGGCTGGATGGGATGTTGATGCCCCCAATGTGCGTGAGTATCCAGTGATGGGAATGCCCTCTCCATCTGGTCGTGGCAATGTTGATTATGTGTTATGGAGCACAGCAGGGAAACCCCTTGCCGTGGTGGAAGCGAAACGCACGTCCCGCCAACCGAGTGAGGGCAAACATCAGGCTACCTTATATGCTGATGCCCTTGAACGCCTATTCCATCAACGCCCCATTATCTTCTATACCAATGGCTTTACCACCTGGCTTTGGGATGATCAACGTGCCGTGCCACGTACTGTCCAAGGGTTTCTTGCTGAAGATGAATTGGAGTTATTGATTCAACGCCGCACGCTTGCTCAGGATATTCGTACTCTTACGCCCGCCGCGACGATTATCAATCGTCCCTATCAGCATGAGGCGGTACGACGGGTCTGTGAACGACTCACAGCGGGCCATCGGCGGGCTTTAGTGGTGATGGCGACAGGTACAGGAAAGACACGGGTAGCGGTTGCGCTTGCGGATGTGCTTCAGCGTGCGCATTGGGCAAAGCGTATTTTATTCTTGGCCGATCGCACCACACTTGTCGAACAAGCCTATCGAGTCTTTGTTCACCATCTCCCACACACGAATCCCGTGAATCTGACCAAACGGCCACGCCCAGGGGATGTCGCGGGGTCACGAGCAGTGCTTTCGACCTATCAGACGATGATCAATATGATTGATACCACGGATACGAATGGGCAAAAGCAGTTTGGGGTTGGCCATTTTGATCTTATTATTTTGGATGAAGTTCATCGGTCAATCTATGATCGGTATGGCGCAATTCTCCAGTATTTTGATGGCATGATAGTTGGGCTTACTGCCACACCAAAGGCCGCTGTGGAACGGAGTACCTATCAGTTATTTGATGTTGCGCCTGGTGTTCCTACCTATGCCTATGATCTCGATCAAGCAGTTCAGGATGGTTATCTGGTTCCTTACCGAGCCTATGCCGTGACAACCAACTTTCTTCAGTCGGGGATTCGCTATGCCGATCTTTCCCCCGAAGAACAAGAGCAATGGGAATTGTTGGATTGGTCTGCAACTGACCAGATTCCGAATGAAATTCCGGCTGAGGTTCTGAATCAGTGGTTGTTTAACAATGATACCGTTGATGCGATTATTCGCGATCTGATGGAGCATGGGATTAAAGTCCAAGGAGGAGATGTTCTCGGGAAAACCATCATTTTCGCGAAGAACCATCGTCATGCCGAATTTATCATCCAACGGTTTGATGCTCAGTATCCGCACTACCAAGGAACCTTTGCGGCAGTCATTGATTATCAGGTGCAATATGCTCAAAATTTGATCGATCGGTTCTCCGATCCTGTACAATTCCCACAAATTGCCGTTTCGGTTGATATGCTGGATACCGGGATTGATATTCCTGATGTGGTAAACCTCGTCTTTTTTAAGATTGTGCGTTCACAAGTCAAATTTGCGCAGATGATTGGGCGGGGAACACGATTACGTCCCAACCTCTTTGGCCCAGCACATGATAAAGCTGAGTTTGTGATCTTTGATGCATGTCAGAATTTTGAGTTCTTTGCCTATCATCCCCAAGGATATACCGCGAAACCACGTATATCGCTCAACCAACAATTGTTTCAGCGACGATTGACCTTATTACAACTGACGCAGCAACAAACACATCCGGAAGATACCCACTTGACTTCGCTGCTCAAAGACGACCTGTATTCTTATGTTGCAGCGATTAATCCAGAAAACGTAATTGTTCGGCCAAAGCGAGCGGCGCTTATTCCATTTCAGAATCGTGCTCGCTGGGATGGTCTGACAACGGGTGATATTGCGACCCTGAATCGCGATATTGCAAGTTTGCCAAGTCAGCGTTCCGAGGATGATGAAGCCATCAAACGCTATGATGTGTTGATGCTTGATTTGTATTTGGCCTACCGAAAGGGGCTTGAGCATATTAAGCCATACCAAGAGCGAATCCTGGCATTGGTTGATCATCTTCTTCACAAACAAAATATTCCGATGATTGCAGCGAAGAAATCAACGCTTGATAGTGCGAAAACCTCGATGTTTTGGGAGCATCTCAATTTTGCCGCAATTGAAGCCTTGCAAGAGTTGCGCGGCTTAATGGTGTTTGTAGAAGGGAACCAACGGCAATATCTCTATACTGCATTTACGGATGAGGGTAGTGGTATTCAAGCACTTGAGCATGAGTACGTAATGGCAAATATCAACCAAGCGCAGTACCGACAGCAGGTTGAGCAATTTTTAGTTGCCCATCGTAATCATGAGGCGTTGAAAAAACTTCGTGAGGGAATCCCACTCCGGCAGCATGATTTGTTAATGTTGGAGCAGTTTTTCTATGAAGCTGATCCTATTGGAGGGATAACAACCTTTAATCAGACATATGGATCGTTGAGCCTACCGCACTTTATTCGAAGTATTATTGGCATGGATAGGCGTGCGGCACAAGCATATTTTGCGCGTTTTTTGGATACACAACACTATACAGCGGATCAAATCCAATTTGTGATGATGATTATTGATTATCTCAGTATGAATGGGGTGATTGAAAAATCAGCGCTCTATGAAGCCCCCTTTGTTGATCGGTCGTACCTGGGAGTTGAGGGTATCTTTAATGAACAGCAACGCCAAATCTTGTTTGCCATGATTGATCAAGTGAATACTATTGTGGTGACAGCCTAAGACAGATGAATAAGTAACGAAAGTACCGTTCCTTGCCAGCTAGATGCGTAGGTGATAACGCAAGGTGGATAATGGCCCATGGGCTAGCCAACAATCCTAGAGGTTTTGGGATCGATGGTGGGTAGTCAAGCCCACTATTGGGTAGTTGCGCTGCATACCATCATTTGCTATGATGGACTCCTCGACGTTCTCGCCACGTGACGGCGAACGCGCAGTTCATGGGGTGAACTGCGCGTTTTGGTATGGTGCGTCTCTTCGCACCTCGTCGCGATCAATGATGTGGCCATCACCGATGTGTTGGGTATGATGATCGCACTGTTGCATTTTTAGCACTCCGCTGCCGTGATAACCAGGCGATAATCCCCACGGTACTGCGTGTGTGCTGTGGGGAGCGAGCATCGATCATTGACAGATTTGGTATAATGGACACAGATTGGGAAATAACTCCTCTTTGTTTGACATAATTATTGTGACTGTGTTGATCGTGCATGGTGATGGGTACGCAGTGCCGCTGAATGCAGCTCGTCGAGCAGGCGCATTTGCAAAAGTGGACACAGCGGACTTGGAATGACCTTAATCCTTTGGCAGGGATTTAAACTCTCCTTCCGCGGTTTTTGGATTGCGGGAGGCGTGATTGCTTGGAATGACCTTAATCCTTTGGCAGGGATTTAAACCTATTTCTATAAATCAATCCTTACTAATATAAACAAGCTTGGAATGACCTTAATCCTTTGGCAGGGATTTAAACCCGGTTTCGGAATTTTTTGGTGTCTTGGTCGAGGTTCTTGGAATGACCTTAATCCTTTGGCAGGGATTTAAACCAGGTTACCGTCTTCAGGTTCGCCGTGCTGGGCACGGCTTGGAATGACCTTAATCCTTTGGCAGGGATTTAAACTCGAGCAATTTCCAGGTCAAGTTCCCGGCCGCGTCTCTTGGAATGACCTTAATCCTTTGGCAGGAGGGTTTTCCTCAACATAAGGTGTTTTTTTAGCCCGCTCTGCCCCTGATCAGTCGCATTTTTGGTTCTCACCTGCCCTTTTTTTCCATATCTTGACGCATGGGGGTCGCATACCGCGCCATCGTGGTCGTTCATCGACCCACGCATGCGCCGCATTGGCGTGCGATCGGCGTTCGGCGGGCAGCCGCGTATGCCACGCCAGCAGCCGCTGCATGGACAGGGAATGGCTGGTTGTCGCGGTCGTGACCATGCGCACGCCAGCGGCAGGTCAATCAATTAGCGGTCACGTCCGCTCATGCGTTAGCGCTGCCGCGCCTGCTGGCGCAGCACCACCCGCAGATTGATCACCACATACAGCAAGGTGTTCTGGTTGGTGATCGACTGCTGGTTGCGCAGATTCGGGCGCTCGATGCCCAACGCCTTGGCTTGGCTGTTGATCCGTTCGGCAGCACTGCGCTGCGCATACAGTGCCCGATAGGTCGGACTCGCCCGATCCAGTTGCAAGCGCACCCGTGCTCCAGCACTCGTGGCCATGGTCGTCACGCAACCACCCCGCTCCCAGCGAGGGTCGGCAATCGGACAGACCTCCCCGTTGGGTGCGGGGAACCGCAACGGACAGGCATACTTGCCGCGTTCGTGCGGGATCAGGTTGCTCTTGCGGTCTACATAGGTCATTTTTAAGGGCATGGCGAGGCCAGCGGCACACAGCGGCAAGCCCTGGGGGTCAAACTGGCGATCGCCACCGCGTTTGCCAGGGTTCAGCGGCACCGCCGCGATGCCGCCAGCCTGGTGAAAATAGTCATAGACATAGTGGGCATCATAGGCCGCATCCCACGCGCCATTGGCTGGACGGAAGCCGAGCCGCTGCTCGGTCTGCTGCATCAGTGGCGCAAAATAACTGATGTCATCCTCGTTAAAGGGTCGGGTTCGTTCGGCGAGCACCACGTCGCCCCAGCCCTGAACGGCGGTGACGACCACACCCGAGGCATAGCCCCACAGGGTCGTGCTGGCAACGGGCACATTGCTGGGGGGTAGTGCGTCCGTTGTGGGTGTTGGTGGTGTGGTGGCGGTATCGCGGTTGTGGCGTTTCTTGATGCCGAGTTTGCAGTCGGGATCACCTGCTGGTTGGCGAGCAGGATCGAAACGACCCTCGCTAATCCATTGCTTGAAATTGTTTTCCTTGACCCAGGCCAGAATATGCTTGGTATCGCCGACGATGGTGGTGGCAAAGGTCGCCTGCTGGTCGGGTGGGAGCAGGGAGCGGATGTGGTCAACGCTGGCGGTGAGCAGAAACTGGGCGGTGGCATTGGGCAAGGCCCGCAAGACGCGGCTGAAGCGGGTGGCGGAGGGAACACTGGCCGCGCCATCGAAGCCAAGCGGGGCGGTCGGGTCGGGAATGAGCGGAAAGCCGAGGAGCCAGATGAGGGCGGGATGCTCGATGAGCCACGTGCGTAAACGGCCCATGGAGGGCACGCCTTCATGCAGTTTGATGAGGAAGGCGGCGACGAAGGGGGCACGGGCGTGGGGACGCGGCCCTGGCCACGGACGGTCGGTCGGGCGTTCGGGGAGGGCATGCCATGGGAGGGGATGCAAGAGGGCATGGTATTTGCGAGCAACAGGACAGGCGGCAATGACGGCAGGCAGGGCGGGCAGGGTCAACGGCAATGGACGATCATGGGCAAGCGCGAGGGCCGGGGTAGTGGAACGACGGGGTGCAACGCGAGCGATCAGGCGCTGAACGAAGTGAGACACCATACAGCAAGCTCCGGATGTGTGCCGATGGTCGTGCGCAGGTGCATTTTAGCACAGCGGGAAGCCCTAAAAACAGCGATCCCAAATCGTGAATGGGGCACGGTCGTGCGGCGCAGGATGCGCCCAATTCCATCAATTGCGAGCGGGTGACGCGACCAATCTTATGTTTAGGAAAGCCCTCTTGGCAGGGATTTAAACTCAAACCCATGTAATTCATCCATTAACGTTTTACGCGTTCTTGGAATGACCTTAATCCTTTGGCAGGGATTTAAACTTTTCCTCCTTTGTGTAAGTAGCAGGAAATGGTTTGTTCTTGGAATGACCTTAATCCTTTGGCAGGGATTTAAACACGAATTGCATCTTCATTGTTACGTTGAATAAAAATCCCTTGGAATGACCTTAATCCTTTGGCAGGGATTTAAACTTATATTGCTCAGTCGCTGAGTCTATGATCTTATCCCTTGGAATGGCCTTAATCCCCGCGAGAGGATTGCTTTCGGCTCAACCAGCGCCTACCACAACGCTGGTTTTTCTTGTGTCCAGTATCCCTCAGGATAGTGTGCTGATCAGGTACATCATCACCCAGATCACCCTCATCATCGGCGACCGATCCGCTATGATAGTGACCGTTCCCATTTTTTGGCTTGCGGAGGTCATCAATGGTCACGGATCGCTGGTTTGCTACCCGCCGAACGTTGTACGAATTGCTCCACACGAACCCCGACTGGTCGAATCGCCAGTTTGCCACCGCGCTCACCGTCTCCCCCGATTGGGTTCGTCTCTGGAAGCAGCGCATTGGCTCGCCACCCCATCCCGATCCCGATGTCATCTGCCAGAGCCAATCACGCGCCCGCAAAACCCCACCGCCCGCATGGAGTGATCGCGTGATTGAGCGGATTCTGACCTTGCGCCAGGAGTTGGCCACACAGTTCCATCGCACCGTCGGAGCCAAAACCATCATTGCCTATCTCCAGCGCGATCCTGATCTCGCCGATGACCGGATTCCCCGTTCACCCACCACCGTGAATCGCATCTTGCGCGATCATCAACTGCTCGTAGACCCACCCACGCATCAGCGCCAACCCCGCACCCCTTGTCCGCCCATGCAGGAGATTGAAATCGATTTTACCGATGTCACCACGATTCCGCCCGACCCCGATGGCAAACGTCAGCATGCCGCCGAAGCCTTTATGTGGGTCGATGCGGGCACATCGATTCCGGTTGCCGCGCGGATCAGCACCGATTTTCATATGGCCTCGGTGATCCGGACGACCGCCAGTATTCTCCAACAGGTATCGGTGTATGATTTTGGGACTGGTATACGGTAGGATTAAAAAGTGGTAAAAATAGCCTCAAAAAGCGCTTCTCTATCCGATAGGAGCTATTCTGTCGTGAGTTTTTTGAGGTTTTATTGCTACAGAACTGCCCAAGAACGGCGTGCGCTCGTCAATTTCGGTTGAAACTGACGACGGAAGGGTGATTCTGTCGTGGGTTTGTGTTCATTGTATGCGTTTGAACGCCAAAAATTAAAAATATTAATACTGGCGTATATTTTTCCCGAAATCGTACACTGATTCCAGTCAGGGAGCACGCGTTGGCATCGCGTTTTATCCCCCAGACTTTCATGCGCTCCGGGATCTGCGGTCGGTGCGTGCGACGACCATGCCGCTGCCGATGGCCAGCAGACCCGTGAGGAGGATGACCCCCGATCCGCCCACGAGGAACCATGGCAAGCTGGCACCATCCTCCGCCCATGAGGCGGAGAAGCGCCTGAACCGCTGGACGACGCTCGCGGCATGCTGCGAGACTGCCACACTCTGCCACATGAACAGACCAGTGGTGATGAGCATGCCGACCCATGCGCCCCGCCACGACGTTGCGTGAGCAAGGATGCCAAGCAAGACCATGAGGATGAGAACCATCGCAAGCCCCAACTCTTCCATCATGAACGAATCGCCAATGGTGCGGAGGGTTCCGTCCAAGTGGCCCCATAAGCGCCAAAGGCGGTACATGCCGACGAGACAACTACTGAGACCGCCGATCCAGAGCAGCACGAGCAAGCGCCACATCGAACGTGCGCTACGAGGGATAGCTGGTGGAACGTGATAGGCCATAGCACCTCCAGACAGAGCAACGAGTGAGACATGATAGATTGGAGTATACCAACATTATGCGTGCATGCGAATGATAGGATACTGAAACCGACACCGGATGTCGTCACGATTGAATGGACAATCATACCTATCGCAACCAAACCCGTGTGTGACCCACAGAACTAAACTGCGCAGGAAGATTAAGGAGTATGCGCGTGCATACCAGCCATGGCACCATGTGATTCACGCAATAATCAATCGTTGCTATTAATTCCAGCATCGTACAAGAGCATGGATTATGGTTGATTTCTCTTAATTCTAGGTTCCGATTTGTGCAAGAAATCGGAACTCTACGCCGCAGACTGATATTAATTCCACTATCGAGCAAGATAATGGAATTAATGCAAATGGCCCCAAAATGCACGAATCGTTGCCGCCACTAAACCGTAGGTTTCTGCGCAAATGCGCCCGCTGCGGCCTATTGCCGTTTTTGGGCGTATGGGGACAGGCGAGCCATCACAGAGTGGACACAGAGCTTTCGCTCGCTCGCGAGCTGGTCAATAGCTTGGTAACACATACCGATCACGCGTTGCTCTCGCTCGCGATTACTCGGCAGTAATTTCCCCCAAAAACTATCACTTCAGCACGCCTGTGCGCTAGCGAAAACTGGGGGAATCTGCGTTGCTGAGCGCAATAAAGGATGTAGGAGGGTCGCGAGGGCGATTTAAGGCGATTCCAGCGGGCTGAACCAATCCAACCGCGTGATGAATCGCATAGGCAACCGTACAGGCAATCGTACAGGTGAAATTTCACCTATTTATCAGGCTCATGTCCATTCGGCGAAAAACGGCCCTAGGATTAATATTTCTTAATGGCGTGGCGTTTGGTAGCACGAATCTTGGGGTTGTGATGAATAGTGAAAGCGCGGGTTTCCGTCCAGAACATACACACGGCTATATATGGATAGAATTATGCAGTCTGCCTAGGCAAACCCACCCCAAACGGTGGTTCGTTTTCTGGCATGTGCCCAAAAAGGCGCTTTCGCACTTTTTTTGGTCAAGATCGGGCGTAAAAAAAGGGGATTTCACGCATCAACATGTGACATCTATAAACAATTGTTTTTTATAGCCAATCCCAGCACGATCAGTGGATCTTAACGAGCAAAAACAAGGTGCAATACTGGCGAACGTTTGTTCAATACAAGATTTCAGGGCTAGCTGGGTTAATCCCCTATATCTTTCTGTGTTGATCTTCAGTAATTTTAGATATAAAATATCCTATATCCAAAAAATACTTATGTAATACTATTATGGCGTATAAAATCCCTTTTGTAATACTACCTTGAAATTGGCAAGAATTTAATGCTATATCTTTCTGTGTTGATCTTCAGCAATTTTAGATATAAAATTTCCTATACCAAAACATCTATGAGGAGATACTATATGTTTCCCCCTGCTATACCCATGGATGATTACTCTGTAGAGATAAATGTTCGGGATGCCTGGCGGCGTGTTGGCAGCAGAACGATTCTTTACTATGCATATTTGCTTACTAAACCGTTATCTGCAAATATTCAAAAAGCTAATATTCGGCATGATCTTCAAGAGATGATTACCCTTCAGTTAGAAAGCTTTGATGATATTATTATCCGATTTACACGCCAAAACATTATGACGAGTCCGGCAAAATGTGCGCTAACATTGGTTGCAATGGGAATAGTAGAAAACTTGATTCTAACCAGTATGGGAAGCACAGATCCAGTACCTTTTGATGGTGTTGAAATTTATAAGGCTTCTAAGGGGAAACGTTGGGATATGTGGGTTAAAGATGGTAGTACTCTTCTAAAACAGCTTTTTTCTAAAGTAAAAGGTATTAAGATTCAATCCTCAGATCAACCATTTCGACGGGGTAGTCTAATAACTTTCGAGACTACCCTTGAGGAACCAGTCTTGATGGTGTGGTTTGTAAATACACCTAGAATCCATAGGATATCCGAAGTGTACTTTCTTGCAGATAAAGTTAATGGTGTTATTAATGAACGTCGCCGTCGAATACGTAATGGCGAGAAAGGTAGTGAATATAGTTTGATGGTCGTTGATATTGTTGCAGCACCCACATATGATCTTCAACCAACGAGGGATGCGCTTAATGGTAGTCAGTCACGGCGATTCACAGGCCCTATTAATTTAGCTATTATTGCTCATTATTTATCACAAAATATATCTCAAGTAGAGAAGAACTATTTCGCTCTTTTATCTTACTTGGACCCAAGCGGTCCAGAAACAGGGGTAATATTATCTGATAGAGCGATTGAGTACATGCAGCGATATAAGTTTTACACGTAGTTGGAGGTATGTATGAGTGATCATGAATCAACCGATGGTAACGGCTACTTATTTGCTCATGAAGTGTTTAATACGATTGGGCTTCCTAAAAGAAGTTATGTTAGTCGGCCCACATATGAAACTCTCATTCTTGACGAACTGAAACATAATTTTCCTTCAATTATTGAAGTCTCTGGTCCATCAAAAACAGGAAAAACAATTCTTGTGCTCAAGTGTTTGGAGGTAGCTGGTCGTCAATCAATAAAGATATTTGGCAATCACATTAAGAATATTGAAGATTTTTGGACAAAGCTTGGACAAGAATTAAGGATTGACGAATCTGTTTCATCATCTATGGAGGGAGGGATTACAACCCCTATTGGTTCGTATACTACGAAAAAAGAATCTACCTCAAACCCATCTTTAAGTGAAACAGAAATTGCAAGTCGGCTTATCAACAAATCGGTAGTTCTTATTGTAGAGGACTTTCATCAAATACCAAATAACGCACGAGAAGATGTTATTCGAGCAGTTAAGTCCTTAACTGAAAGAACAATTAATACCAATCAAGGATTAAAGGTAATACTATCATTAGTTCGAACAAAAGATATATATAATAGTCATATTTGGAGCGAACTTCAAGGACGTATTACTCCTGTAACGCTTCATTTATGGTCACCTACCGAGCTTAATAAAATAGCAACTCAACCAACTAACCGAGCAGGAGCGGGAGTATTAGATATATCGAATATTTCAGATGAGTGTTTTGGTCTTCCTTATATCATGCAATTAGGATGTTTGCATTATTGGCTAAAGGCTGAAAAAGGGGTGGTAATTCCGGGAAGAGGTGTTCGGATAGCAAAAGCAATAGCACAAGAAGTATTTAAAGATATAGCAGCATCACTATGGATACGGGGATTTGATGATAGGTATCAAGAGTTAGTCTTTAACGATAATATTATAATGAAAGATTTAATAAGAAAGAAAGATAATAAAAAAGGTAATATAAATCAGATGATTCTATATTCAATAGCCTCACTCGAATATCCTAATGCTCATCAAGGCTTTAAAATAGAACAATCTGTTTCCATAGGCCTTGATCGTGTGTTTGAGAAAACTAGAAAATTAGTTGACTTCAAATCATCAGAAAAGTTAACATTAGAAATTATTGAAAAGGCATTAATTCAAATGCATACATATATTAATGAAAAATATATGAATGAAATAAGCAAAACGAACAATCCACTTGATCCTATCCTTGAATATAATACTAAAACAAAAAAAGTAATATTTTATGATCCTGCTTTTCTTGTTGCACTAAGATTTTCGCAAGACCATGAGGAGTATTTTATATCAGAGTAGCTGAGAGTTCATGAATTTCAATATGAAATATAAATAAAAAATGATTTCGAATATTGATATAAGCTATATAGATTATATTATAACTGTATAGCTTATATCAATGAGAATTAATTGCCAATTAATTCTCATACCTCCCCACTTTTAATCACATCACCCGCACCAAGCCATCCTTGACCAACTCTACCGTCCCCGAATCCCAACGCACCTCGACTTGCAACCAGCCACCCCGCCCCGTGAGCGTGCCCGTGCGGCCATCCTTGGTATGCGTGACCATCGCCCCGACCTGGGTGATCAGATCCAAGTGGCGCGTAATCAAGGCTTGGTCATTCAGCGTGTCAAACGGCTTCGGTATCCAACGTACCCCCTCGCGTTTCCAGACCAATAAGCCCCTCCGCATCAGCGTGATGCCTGTGGCCACCTGTTCCTCCAGGGTTGAAGCCGAGGCCATCAGCGTTTCCAATCGTGCGGGTTGGCCGTTTTGCGCCTGCCAGAGTTTGAGCACATCAATCGGAATCGCATCCACCGTCGCCCGCAGCGCTTTCAAGTGGGCTTGAATATCGCTGTGTTCCAGACCTACCCAGTCCAGCCGATTCATGGGCGTGGCCCCCTGAATCGTATCGCGCACCTGGCTGGGACTTTTCCACGCCTCGACCACCAGCTTTAATAGGCCGGATCAAACCACTCAACCTTAACAATCATCCGTTCCGCCGTATAGGCCAACCGGAGAAAGTGATACTGTGCACTGATAACTCCATGGTCGAGTTCAACCGCGCCAAGCGCGACCGTTGCGGCCATCGTCCATGGCGCAGCACCGACAACGTGGCGATAGAAGATTTTTCTGATGACCGTCAGGGGTACGGGATAGGGGATGATCAGTGGCGAGACCCTTCCACCATACGAGGTAACGAGGACATTGATACGTCCATCCTGAACGAGACCCTCAAGGATGGCGGTCGTATCGGCCAAGACGTGGTGATGGGGGAGTACGGCATCCAACAGCCGTTCGATGGTGGTACGACTCATGGCGTGCTCCTGACGCGTGCGCTAGCCAAGGTAAAAATCGCAGGTGTTATAGCAGTGTCCTTCTTCATTATAATAGAGCCTGACGAAACAATACTGGGGCAGGATGGTGTCGTCGTGTATGGTGATGGCTCCCAACGCAACAATCGCCTTGACCGCGCCAAAGGCATCGCCCACCGAGTGGTATTCGAGCGATGTGCGGATGACGGTGATCGGTGCATCGTGGGGGATGGGGATGAAGTGGTCGTCTTCCACTGCCGCCTGAAAGATACCATTAACGGCCCATTCCTCAAGGATGTGGCGGGTATCGTGCACGATTTGCGCGTGCGAGACAAAGGACTCTAACCATGTTTCAAGCGCCTCGATGGTCATAGCACCTCCTGGGTGTGATAGTCCTGCCGCGTGCGAACGATTGCATGTGGATGGGTGGATAGCGACCGCGCCAACCGACGCGCGTTGGGCAGGCTTAGATAGAGGCCATTCCAAGCAGGGCGATGGACACCGCGAGCAGGAGCAGCAGCCCACCGATGACGGACAAACACCCCGTCTTAGCGCGTCGGTTCTGCGCCATCGCCCGATATTCCTTGACGAGTCCGATGACCGCACATGGCAGATAGAGCATGAGCGGAAACAGCGATGCCGTTCCTGCACTACTGGCGAGTTCGCGGTCGATGACCCCAAGCCAGGAATGCAGCGGATAGCGCCCAAGATCAAGATACATAAAGAAGAGACCGACGACTACCGCGATGATCGCGGTCAACCAGGTGACAATCTGAATCATAATCCATCGAGCAGACGAGGGCGGGGATTGATTATCGGGAACGCGGTAACTCATTTGTACCCCTCCATTGCGTGGCTGGTCGATCGGCACACGGGTCGCTAGGGAATCCGACTGTTGAGCACATAGACCACGACCGTCATGATCACACACAGCAGGGCGAGCCAATAGGGTATTGGAATCATCGTTGCTGTTCCCCGTCGTTTGACGAGCAGCCAGCTATCACGCCCGATGCCGATCAGGAGCCACCCAAGGGCACCACAGAATGGCAGCATTGACCACAGCCAAGGCTGAAGCGAAAGATACCCCTCAACGGTGCCTCCGCGTGCCATATTTCGCAGATAAAAATACAGTTGTTGATTGATGAAGGAGAGCATCGGGAAACACCCACCAACGAGGGCAAGCACGATGCGAATAATCATGCGCCACCGATAGGGCGACGGCGACCGATTGGCGGGAACATGATAGTCCGGTTCCATGCATACCTCCTTACTCCCCTACCCGCACCAATCCATCCTTGACCAACTCCACCGTCCCCGAATCCCATTTTACCTCAACCTGCAACCAGCCACCCCGCCCCGTGAGCGTGCCCGTGCGGCCATCTTTGGTATGCGTAACGGCTGCCCCGACCTGGGTGATCAGATCCAAGTGCCGCGTAATCAGCGCTTGGTCATTCAAACTCTCGAACGGCTTGGGAATCCAGCGCGACCCCTCGCGTTTCCAGACCAATAAACCCCGCCGCATCAGCGTGATGCCTGTGGCCACTTGTTCCTCTAGGGTTGGAGCCGAGGCCATCAACGTTTCGAGTCGCGCAGGTTGGTCGTGTTGGGCCTGCCAGAGCTTGATCACATCAATTGGAATCGCATCGACGGTTGCCCGCAGCGCTTTCAAGTGGGCTTGAATCTCGGTATGGTCTAGCCCCACCCAGTCCAGCCGACTCATCGGCGTGACCCCATGAATCGTATCGCGTACTTGGCTGGGACTTTTCCACGCCTCGACCACCAGCGGCACGGTGCTGCCCGTTGGCTCTCCGGTGATGAGGCCCAGCTGCACGCGGTCGGGTGGCGCAGCCGAGCCAAGCACCAGCACAATTTGGCCAATTGGCACGACATCCCAGCGATCATCCGGCTGTGGTTTGGGTGGTGCGGCCACGTTCGGCTCGCCACTCTCTAGCATTGGACGCGGGGTAAACACGGTTTGGCTACCGAGCCGTTTAGTGCGGAAATGACTCCGCGCGACACTTAACACGCCCTCGACAATCGGGCGCAAGGTGGGCTGATAGGCCGTGCCATACCAGGCCGCGCCAAGTTCGATGGCTGTCCAGGGGCGGGCGGGAATCCCATTGGCGGTGGCAATCGCGTACAAATCCGCCAACGTGGGCGCAGGCTTCAGCGGCGTGGGATCGGCCACCACTTCCACCGCCACAGGCAGAGCGGTAGGCGCATCCACCCGTTGCCCCGCTTGGATAGTTAGTGTTGGCGCACGGCGGGTCAGGCTCACGACATCGCCCGCAACGGGAATCGCCACCGCCAGCTTTTTGAAGCGGGCCGCGAGGTGACTGAGGGCATCGTGATCGCCATGCACCAGCACGAGTTGTTGCGGTTGCACCAGGCGAATCACCTGTTCGAGTTGGCCCACATCGGCATGGCCGGACAAGCCATAGCGATAGACCGGACAGCCCAGCGTCACCCGTTGGCCATTCAGGGTAATCGTGCCGCCTTGGGTGGCTTTGAGCATCGCCGCGCCAGGCGATTCTTCATCCTGATAGCCCGTGAAGATGATCGCATTGCGCGGGTCTTGGGCTAATTTCGTCGCATACAGCGGCGCTGGCCCACCCGTGAGCATTCCCGACGTGCTGATGATAATCGCTGGCTCGTCACTCTGAATCACGCGCGGGCGCATGCCCTGATGCACGGCCAGCACGCCAAAACTCGGATCGACAAACAACGGGCGTTGGCTATTGGCTAAGAATTTTTGCAGGGCCGGATGCAGGTCATGCGATTGCTGCTGATAGGCTTCACACACCGCTTTGCACATGCCATCGACATAGATCGTGACGGGTGACACCACCCCAGAGGTGCGGAAGGCTTTGAGAATCAGGATGAGTTCTTGGGCACGGCCCACCGCGAAGGCCGGAATCAGCACTCGCCCGCCGTGGCCAATCACCTGTTGAATCGTAGCCACCACGTTCTGCTCTTGGTCTTTGCGGGACTTGTGGCTGCGGTTGCCGTAGGTTCCCTCGCAAATCATCAGATCGACCTGCGGCAAGGTGTTCAAATCAACGCCTGTGATGGTGCGGTGATGGCCGACCGAAATATCGCCCGTGTGCAAGATACTGCCCCATGGGCTGGTGATATGGAGCATGCCCGCGCCGAGGATATGGCCCGCTGGCAGGTAGGTGACACTAATTTCTTGATTGGCGGCCACCGGACGCAGCTCTTGGTGGAACGCCACCGGAATGATCCGCGCCAAGGTCTCGGTGACCATCGTTTGGTCGTACAAGGGTGTTTCCAGTTCGTGCGCGAGGTGTTCCTGTTCCATAATCCGCGCACTGTCGAGCAGCAAAATCCGCATGAGCGCGATCGTACTTTCGGTGGCATAAATCGGCACAGTGGGAAACAGACTGGCGACGAGCGGCAGACAGCCCGTGTGGTCGATATGCGCATGGGTAATCAGGATCGCATCGAGCGGGAAACTTTTGAGGGCTTCCACGTCGGGCGTGCGGGATTGGCCAGGGCGGGCGGCAGGGCGCATCCCCGCATCGACGAGGATATGGCGCATGCCCAGTTTGAGGATGCCACACGATGCGCCGACTTCTTGTGCGCCGCCAAAGGGGTGAAAACTGATCATGGGGGAAAGCTCCTCTCGTGTCTACGTGCCGATGGTTGCACCAGATGATTGCTGCGTGCTATGGTAGCATGGGTTTTGGGTGGTTGATAGCACTGCTGTGGAGATGGATGGTATGGTTGCGTTGATTCCGTATACCCATGAGGTCCAGACCGCGATTGCCCATGACTTCCCCGCTCCTCCAGTGCGAGGCGCTGCGACGATGCCAGCACTATCCTTGGTCCAGCATCTCGCGCACGAAGCAGGGTGGTGGTGTGAGCATGACAAGCCAACCGTCCTCCGGATGGAGATTCCCTTTTTGCACCATGAACGGAGCGGCCCGTCACATACGAAATGGTCGTGGAATGATGACTGTATCTTTGTTGATACTGGGATGTTCTCTGGATTGCTTTGGTTGCTCCATGGCATCACCCAGCACACTGGCCCGTTGTGTTGCTGGGATATCAGCGGCCACCCCGTGTTTGTGCTCGATCCGGCAATGGATTGGGTTGCCGTAAGCCACCTGTTTGCCGAAGAATATACGCTGCCCTCCCCACCGCAGGACTTCTTTTATCAGCGGATTGCCGCGCTCTATCCAACCGAGTAACGACACAGACACCACCACGATGCGTGCGAGACAGGACGCAGAGGGCGGATCAATTGACACGACGCGACACACGCGTACCGGAGGTTTTCTATGGGTGCATCTGCTTGGAGGCATACCGTTGCCTATCATCCCGATATCGAGGTGGCCTATCAGCATGCCTGTCAGCAGGCATTCGAGACCGGAGCGTACTTTCACTGGTGGGAGTTCTATCAGCACGAGTCGAAACCCGATCCGTTTCCGACGACGATTGCGGCATTGCTGGAGGCTGCGGGAGAAACTGGCACGCACTCGATCTTGGATTATTCCGACCTCTTCGTCCAATGGCGTGCATGTTCGGCAGAGAACCTTCGCGCGATCTTCGGAACCACAACGCCCACATCCAGCATGATTGCGACGGTTCTTGATGATATGGACAATTGGTATCGGCTCGATGGCGATTATCTCGTCGGGTATGATGGGGATAAACCGGTAACGATCACGTTTATTGGCGCATCGGGTGATTAGGGATCGCGCCGGATGCGCAGGAAGCTTGGATGGGAGCAGCCCATCCCTGATCCATACGCGCGGAGGAACACGACGAATGAGACAGCGGAGGTACTATGGGCTATGAAGCGCAGTTATGGTTAAGCCACCTTGATCGGGCTGCTCAGGACTTCCTCGTCGAGCCAGCTATCTATTGTGCCGGAGCGTTTGCCGATTGTGCCCAGCTTGACGATATTCCTGCGGCGCTGCGCACGCTAACCCCTGATAATCGCATGTATATTACCTATGCGCTCTCGTGGATGGGTCGGCGAATTCTCGACCCCCTCCTCGATCAGATCCCAAGGCTGATCGCGCATCGTGCATTAACGGCTTTGCGCTGTGTGTTAACGTGTGTGGCGACCTTCGGCACGCCCGCAACGATCAACGCCATTGTTCCCCTTCTTCCGGAACGGGCGGACTGGAAACTTGACTCCCTCCTGATGAACACCATTAAGACCATTGGCGGTGAAACGGCCTGGAATGCCTTAATTCCGTTCTGTGCGGGATTTCCGCACGACGCACCGAGCGAGCAACCCATGCTCGGTCGTTGGCGATCGGCCATTTATGCCTTAGGCGAACTCGCGCATCCGCGGGGCTATCCTGCCTTTCTCGCCTGTCTCGAGGAAGCATCACGCACCGAAGGAGTGCGTCATCCCCTCTATCGTCCTGCGTTACGGGGGATTGCGCCATGGGAAAATCCAGCCCTCGAACCCTATCTCATCCAAGCCCTGCAATCACCCTGGCGGGAAACGGTTTGGGATGGACTCATGGCCGCTGGTTGCGGTAATCATCGGGCATGTAGTCCGGCGATTCATGATCTCGCGACGCGGTTTCCTGCTCCGCATGCCGATGACTATACAGCGGATGGCGAATCATTGGCGACAACGCGGATCATCGTCCATGCCCACTTAACCAACCACTGGCCCGATGCAGCCGGATTGCTGGCCGCACGCCCCCGTTCTACCGATTGGTTGTATAAAAAGTGGATTGGCGGGATCTTAACGCTCGCCCCCGATCAGGCTCAATGCCTGCTCAACGAGGTGTTGGCCAATATCCTTCCTCCAGGTATCGAAATGCTGTTGAACACGGTGATTCGGCATGGCTATCGATCATGGCTGCCCATGCTCTCGATGCCATCAACACCCTACCGTGTTGCAACCGGACAAACCGTCATGGATTATTATCAGATGCTACTCGCTGAGAATGATGATTGAACATCGGCACGGGTAGCGGCAATGGCGGTGCGTGGGCAATCATCGTGCGGGAAGATGCATGCGAATAACGGGAGGACATGCGCGGCACAATCGCAGGCAAACAGGCGTTGCTGCATCGGTGTCAGCGGTTGGAGGAGGACAAGGATTTCGTTCTGAGCGTCATCAGCCATACTGGCTCCTTCGAGGAACGTCGTGTGGGAAGATGCCCACGAATAGCATTCATCGATGCTGTGATTGTCATCATTGACCCCATCGCGTGTATGCATCGGATGTTTGAACTCGGGACATCGCGAGTAGCATCCCAAGGTTTAGCAATTGATGATGAGCGGCAACATAGGCCGGAGATCAAACGTCTTGCCCTGCCGCTGGTGATCAAAGGTCAATTCCATGAGCGGATACGCGCCATGTTTTAGGCGAATGGTGTGACGCCCAGCGAGATAGGGCGTTAGGACATCAGGGTTTTCGAGACTGGTGACGGTGATCTGAAGATCCGTTAAGTACTCGATACCGACGGGATGTTCTTCCTCACCCATGCGACTTTCCCAATAGGCGAGTGTTCCATGCAGGATGAAGAAGCTTGGGGTGAAGGGCGACGGCTGGGGAATGCCCTCAATATATGAGTCCTCGGGCATCCATTCCATTGCGTGATGCAGCAGCGACCCGAGCGGTAACGGTTCAGCATCAGGCGTTCGATAGTGAAATCCAACCCCAAAGGGCGATACCCCGGTCTGCTTCCACGTTTCCCGAACCGGAGCCGCAGCGCCACCGCCTGCGAGGTGGGCAGCAAGCTCTGACTCATCCTCGATCCAGGCCAGTTCAAGGTACATGTTCTTAAAAAGAACGACCTGCGAGGCCGATCCTTGGCCAGTATGGACGTTAATCTTTTCTTTGGGGTAAAGACCCATATCCCGCAATGCCTGCATTTCCGGTGCGCGTTTTGCGACCCAAATGTAGACATGATCAACGACCAAGGGAAACAAATCGTGGTTAATACTCATCTCATTACCTCCGAATGTGCGATGGAAAAAGCGTGCAGATCACATGCCGCGCCTCAAAGTGTCACCAACTTTTCACAGAGACAGCGATGATTGATTACCCAAAGAATCAATCATCGCCTTCTATTCTAAAATCGCTCAACAATCATATGAATAGCCCCTTTGGGCCGTAATGTGATTGATGGATCAGGGACGATGCGCTGGTTTGGCGCAAGGAGCAATCGCATTCGTTGAGCGATAATTGCCAACATCAAATGCCCTTCCATAATCGCAAAATGATTCCCAATACAGTTTCGTGGGCCTAAGCTGAACGGAATATAGGCATTTTTTGGGATGCTTGCCTCGTGCGACGTATCAAACCGATCAGGGTTAAAGACCTCAGGATGATCAAAATAGTCGGCTCGTCGATGCATAGTATATGGGCTAACGACAAATGCCATTCCCTCAGGGATATGATAGTTCCCTAATTCGAATGCTTGTGATGCTTTTCTGGCAATCATATAAACGGGGGGATAGAGTCGCAAACTTTCCTTGAATACTTGTAATGTATAGGGAAGCTTTGATAAATCATCCATGGTTGGGAGTCGTGTGCCAACCATGCTATCAACCTCATCTTTGATCTTCATTGCGATATGAGGATGGTGTGCAAGGAGATACCATGTCCATGTAAGGGCATTTGCGGTTGTTTCGTGGCCCGCCAAAAAAAGGGTCATAAGTTCATCACGGACTTGTGTGTCGGTCATAAATGACCCATCATCGTCGTCATGAGCTTGGAGTAAGACCGATAACAAATCGTTGGTTGATGCAGGCTGAATTCTTCGCTCGTGGATAAGGCGTTGAATCGTTGTATCTAGTTGTGCGATTGCAGCATGAACCTGCTTGTGCTGCGGAATAGGCCAATGATATGGGATATGAATAAGCGTATTGGCCACACTATTTGAATAATTGAGAACCGTCGTAAGTGCACGCCCTAATGCATCTGCTTCTGTATTGATATCCGTAGAGAAGAGTGTTTGGCTCATAACACGCAGCGTTAACCGCATCATTTCTTGGGCAATATCAATCCGTTGTCCTTGATGCCAACGGGCTTGTGTCTCATCCGTATAGGCTGATATGGTATTGGCGTAGTTTGCAATATGGCGATGCTGAAAGGCTGGTGCAACGAGTTTGCGTTGCCGCCTGTGGAAGCTATTTTCACTGGTGAGTAATCCATTGCCGAGCAACGGTCGCATATATTTACGAAGCATCAAGGATTTTTCAACCGATTGTGCATGCTGGACAAGAATACCATGGGCATAGTCTGCCGAATTAATAAAAACAACAGGATATGACCCAAGATAGAACACCCCTAAATCTCCATGGCTTCCGAGATCGCGGAGAAACTTTAATCTGTCTTGTCGAAATGACAGAATATTCCCAAGAAAGGGAAACTGAGGCAATGATGGAAGTGCTCGAATATCGTTACTCATTGATTTACCTTATCAGAAACTTGATGGAATTCTAGTATACCCTGATTGGCATTTATCAATGCCTTCAGGCGTTTTGCCACCTTAATATTGTATTTGGTGATGTCATGCGGTGATTGTGGAGGTTGAAAACTTCCAGGTATTTGAATCACAACCTTATCACGAAGAAGATGAAAAATGTACTCGGCCTCTTTTTGTGGGTTTGGATCGTGCAGAGCCATATGACTTAATACAAGCAGTCTACCATCACCAATTGAAGCATTGATTCGGGTAACATGTCCATTCGGCGAAAAACGGCCCTAGCCTTAAAATCTGTTAATTTTTAGCAGAGAAATCCGCGTCAACCGCCGATAACGAGGATTATCGGCGGTTGAAATCGTCTGAACGACTGCTCATCGGTGATTGTTGCACCATTTTTGACCCAGAATACAACCGATAATAGGGAGGGCTGTATCAGCTATGTCCGTTGATTGAGGTTGTAATGCCCATGTCGGCGGCATATCGAGCAATACTGTGAGCGATCACACTCCATTATTTCCATTTATTAATCATAGGGCCGTTTTTCGCCGAATGGACATGTTACCCCCTGTGGGCGCGTCGGCCAGCTATGGATCGAGTGTTGGCATCGCATTTCATGCCCCCGACTTTTTTATGGTCTCCAGTTGCAGGTGCCGATTCAGGCGCTGCGGGATGCGGGCGGCTGGTCGAATTTCGCTACCCCAGGGCGCTATGTCGCCCAGCAAGCCATCGCCAACGATCGCATTCCCTTGGCCAATGATTTGGTGACTGATAGTGCCACTACTGAGGATCGTGCATCATAGGATCCACAACGCCCCGATGGATCGTTGAGTATTACGCGGCCCATCGGGGTGGAACGCGCATCGTGATAGCTCGCAACCGTTGGTTGCTGCTCCCGCTCATCCAGCCTTCGACCCTTTATAGAATATATGTGCTATAATCACGCGCATCGTAGTACGAAGCATTTCGGTTGCCTACCCCACCGCGTAATCATAGGAGGATGTCGATCATGGATGCGCAGACGCACTCGCCGGATAGCCTGCTCACGGATCTCATTGGACAGTGGCACGGAATTGCTCGGACATGGTTTGATCCCGCAACGGTCGTTGATGAATCGCCCATACAGGGAACCTTTCGGCAGATCGGGGAGAGTCGCTTTGTCCTGTATGAATACGACGGCACCTTTGAGGGCAACCCGTTGCATGGAGCCGCGATCTATGGGTATAACCAATGGACGCAGCGCTTCGAAGGCGTGTGGGTCGATAGCTTTCATATGACCACAAACATCATGGTCAGCACGGGGATACTAGGCGATTCCCAGCTCAATGTCCAGGGCACGTATCTGGTTGAGGGCAGCCTCCCGTGGGGCTGGCGGACAACCATTGTGGTAGAACACGCCGATCGCCTCACCCTCACCTGCTATAATCGTGCGCCAGATGGGCCGGAAACACGGGCGATCGAAATCCAGTACCACCGTGTCTGATCCCCAAAAGCCGATGGTGCGGTTGCCATGCTCCCGCGCATCGGCTTTTCCTCCAGCAGCCTGCTCTTTAACGCTGCACGTCCGCACCCCGTGACGCAATGGCATGCCCTAAACATCGCTTAAATCCACCCCAATCCCCGCACAATCGCAAGCACAATCCCGGCCACAATCAGCAGTTTCCAGCTGTGGCCAAGCAACTGCGCATGCCATGGAACGTGATAGCCACCCTGTGTGAGGCGTTTGACCAGTTGGTTTGTCGTCGGTTCGGTCAGGGTGCTGGCATCCGGAAACACCAGGGTTGGTACGCTCTCATTGCCATGGTTGATCTGCTGCACGACCGCTGCCGCAGCGGGGTCATGGTGAATATTGATATACACATAGGGGATGCCCGCGCGATTGAGTAATCCACGCACGGGCGGAACGGCAGGGCAGCGGTCGTGGCCATAGAGGCGAATGGGTTCCGTCAGCGCGGAATCAGGTGGTCGCATGGGTGTCTCCATCAGGGTTCTGCCTTAAGCTGCGTGTTCCACGCCAAAGCCGCTATACGGTCGTTTGTAGGGAGCCAGAAAGGCGAGGACAATCGCGCTTTTTGGGATGCCCTGGTCCACCAACTGCTCGGCAATGCCTGGTTCGGTACTATCGGTCTGAATCCAGACTTGACCATCCTTGAGATCGCAGTGAATCAGACAGTGGGCAATCCGGCGTGGCCCCTGCCAGCCAACCGCCATGAGCATGTAATGATCATGCACCGGATCAAGAATGAGTTGCCGCTCCAGCGTGGGGTCGGCATCCTTGGTGCGGGTATGATAGTCGGTTAATACCGCTTGGAGAATCATTCGATAGGTGGGTGTGGAGTCCATGTCAGCGCCTCCGGTTGACCAGGGTCATAAATCAATAAGCGCACCGCATACCGCTCACGGGCAGTTTGGGCAAAGGGGAGTTGAAAAAAGGTCAGATAGGCATCGAGCGGCACGGCCAAGTACAACTGGCGGGTCGGATCGGTCTGTTCCAACGCCAACTGATAATTCAAGAATTGGCCTAAGGCAGCATGAAAGTCCGTAATCAGGGATGGCCCAAGAAAGCTTTTAATTTCGACCGCGATCTGGACTCCATCGCGCTTGGCGGCCATAAGGTGTTCGGCTCCCAAATCAATCGCAAAATCGACCCCGCCAACCGTCAGGACGTAGGGGTCATGGGTCACCGTCCAGCCATGGGTTTCCAAGGCAGAGCGTACGAGGGTGTGAAAGAGATCGCGAGCAGCCATGGCGGTGTATCCTGTCCTGCACAAAGCATTCGATGCCTCTGAGTACTCTACCATACGTTTAGGACCACATCATTGAGGTTCTTCGCGCCAGTAACACGCTCCTGCGCGACAACCATAGAAAATACGGCTGTCATAGTCATCGGCCTCAAGAACCGCATCAAAATCGGCGGGTGGCGTGGACTCGATCAGGGCGAGGAGTGCTTCTGCTCCGCGTATCGGTTCATCCGTCGTTGCGGGCATGAACCCGCCAAATGCTGGCCCTGTGGGTCCTTCATAGGCCGTCATAATCCAGCGCTCTCCGCGATCATTCTGGACGGAAAGGACATAGGAAAAGGCGCTTTCCGCATCAGTGGAACTGGTTAACGGCGCACCAAACAGCGCCAAGAGCGATCCCCGAAAGCGTGCACGATAGGGTATCTGCAGCGTTCGTTGGAGCATGGCAATGGGCATGCGTGATGTTCCCGCCGAAGCGGTGTCATCCGTCAGCGGCGTAAACGTAAAGCGATCATCGCGCTCAGGAGTCCCACCCGTGGCGGATGGATGCATGGTGGGGCCACAGCTGCCAAGCATCGCGAGCGTGCAGAGCACGATCCAGCATCGTTGAAGCAGTGTTTGTCGCATCGTTGTGTCTCCTTCCTCACCCGGCTTCGGTTTGCCTCGGCCCGCGCTGAAGCTGGCATCGGTGGGATGTATCGCGGGTCGGTTCCCGCTTAAGGCTGATCCCAGCGCACCGTGGGCAGGGAGACCACCGCCTGCATCCGCTGAAAATCGCTATCCATCGAGACCAGCGTGAGTTGATATTGGAGGGCAATCGCGGCAATCCAGAGATCATTTTCCGAAAAGCCGAGGTGGTGCAGGGCGGTATGGCGTTGTTTGGCTTTTTCTTTGGGGCCAAAGTGCTGCAAGACGGCGGCCTTGAGGCTGCCATACGTATGGGCGGTAATCTGGTCAATCGAAAAGATGGTGATTTCGCGCAGGAAGGCATCGACGGTGCGGCGGTTTTCGGCGCGTCGCGCTGAGCGTTCGGCCATCAGGATTAATTCACCTTGCACAATCACACAGGTCATGACGGGTGTTTGCCCAATGGCCGCCAAATGGTCGAGCACGATGGGATTGCCTTGGAGAATCAGGCTGCAATGATTGGTATCCAGCAGAAACATTAATCAAGGCCTGCCAGTCCACGCAGTTGGTACACTTCTGCCAGCCGCTCATGCTGATCATCCCCGGCCCAGCGACCACGAAAGGCGGCAAGTGATTGCCCCGTGCTCGGCGCTGGTTTCAAGGGACGGGTTGCGGGTGTCGCCGCACGGCGAGCGGTCTTCTGATCCAGCACCCGTAGGCGCTGTTGTGGTTTTTTTGAGTGTTGGGTCATGAGGTTCCTCCGCCGGTAGTCCGCTGGTCATAGCGTTATTTTAGCACGCTTCTGATCGCGTCAGATCCGTCATCCTGTCGATTTTTTACGGGAATGGCACGGTTTTCGTCTGCCTGAGCAGGCATAGGCGTATTCTTAGGTTCTGATACAAAGGACAAGTCGGCCCTTATTAGCCATGTTTTTACCGTTTTCCCTCCCCTATTTCATCTGTGGGATAGTCATGCTGCATGACCATCCCACACGACTGGATGAACCTTGAGTCGCCGTCACCAACCAATAACATAAGCCAAGGCGGCACACCACAGGTTATTTCTGCGCCCACGGCAAAAACACGATGTAGCGCAACGCAATCGGTATCGCCGTTGGTGTATTGGTTGGTGTGTTCGTTGGTGTCACTGTCGCCGTGGGCGTATTGGTTGGTGTGTTCGTTGGTGTCACCGTCACCGTGGGCGTATTGGTTGGTGTGTTCGTTGGTGTCACCGTCACCGTGGGCGTATTGGTTGGTGTGTTCGTTGGTGTCACCGTCACTGTGGGCGTATTGGTTGGCGTAATCGCATTGAGTGTGAACGTGGCAGTCACGCTCCTGGCTTGGTTCATGACGATCACGCACGATCCCGAACCGCTACAGGCATCATCCCAACTGGTAAACGCCGATCCATTCGCTGGTACGGTAGTCAGGGTGATGACCGTGTTAGCCGCGAAGAGCTGACTGCAACTGCTGCTACAGATGATCCCGGCTGGCTGGCTGCTGATCATACCTGTGCCGGTTCCAGCGATAGTCACGCTCAGGGCATAGCTGGGCTGCACGGTCACCACAATGCTGTCCGTCAGCTCTTGATTGGTCTGATCGGTCATTCGAGCCGTAATGGTATAGGTTCCAGCGACGGTCGGCTGCCACATGGTCTGCCAGTTACGCTGGGTAGCGTTGACGTTGAGGGTCGTCAAATCCATACCGTTCACACTGATTGTGATCGTTCTGATTGTCTCGGGGTCATAAGCATCGCCGACAATGCTGACAGTCGCACCAGCGAGCAAGTTCGTTCCGTTTGTCGGGCCGAGGATCGCGATTACGCTTTGGTCACTACCCTGAGTAATCGTTATCGGTGTGACGACGCAGTGACCAGCCTGATCGCAAGTGCCCACGTTCGGCATCTGCTGGACGTGGCCACTGACGCTGCATGTGACCTGTGCGCCGATCACCTGTCCGCTATCACTATCGTAGATGCGTACAATTGCGGTGATAGGGCATGGCTGGCTCAGCCGATCAGGGTTGAGCGTGAAGTCAGTGGATGTAACGGTATAGACGGTGCGTGGCAGGATGCTCCCACCAACATAGCGGGCGGTTGCGGTAATGATCGGAGCCTTGGTATCAATCACGCCTTTCCAGAGTAACTTAGCACTGCTAGCATTGCCGTTGGCATCGCTAGCACGGGCGTGGATGGCATAGAAGCCCTCAATATTGGCGGGAGCGGTACTGCTCCAGTTCGACGCAAGGCTGTTTGGGTTCGTGAGCACCAGATTCTGCCACGGCGATACGGATGCGCGACTGGCCAGTTGGCTGATTTCGGCGATGCTCAGAGCGCGATCATAGACCCGAACCTCGTCAATCTGACCGCTGAAGCGGTTGGTAGTCCCACCAATCTCCATTAGGCTAATCGCCTGCGGCTGCCAACCGGCGAAATCCTGTGTACTAGCGACAAGACCGCCATTGATGTACAGGTTGTAGGTAATACCGTCAAATGTAGCAACAAGATGATTCCACGTATTTGGTGGGGCTAGCTGATTGGTTGTGCCAACTGTCGCAACGCCATCAATGGTGCCAAAGCTGGCCTCGACAAATCCGTTGTCGTGGAGCGCAAGTAGTGGTGTGCTGAGGGTCGGATCGATGTCACGGTAGCCAATGATATCGTGGTAGCCGCTCTGATTGCCGGTTGGGTAGACCCAGACCGATTGTGTGAAATGGGGCAGCATCAGGCTCGCCGAGATAATCAGGCTATCATCGCTGCCATCGAAGCTGAGTGACTGGCCGAACATTCCATCCGCCAATACTGGACAGGATTCACGTATACAGCTAGCAGGTCGAGTCGTGCCAGAAGTATTGGCAAAGGTATTGGCCCCTCTCGGCTCTTCGAAATCGAAACTCAGCAGGGTGTCGGTGATCGTACTCGTGACCGTTGTCGGCACGAAGCGAATCTGGGTATCCCCAATACCAGCAAGGTTGGGCTGTGCTAGAGCATAGATTTGTTCGGACGAAAGCGCTCCATTATATATTGTAACCTCGTCAATAGACCCGATGAATCGCTCAGCAGTGCTGGTTGAGGAGCCGATATTGAGCGGACGCGGCGTATTCGTTCCGAAGGTCTGAGCCACCGTGCCGACCGGGATACCGTTGACGTAGCCAGTCCAACTGCCGCTAACCTTGACGACTGTAATATGCGACCAAACGTTGGGTGCAATCGTCACCGGAAGGCTGCCAACAACTGTTCCGTTCCACAACTCCAGCCGCGAATAGTCGTTTGTGAGATGCAGACTGAAGCGTGTGCCGTCCGTATCACGTTGCGCCAAGATAGTTGGATTATAGTTGGGTACGCCGGAAGTCCACGTCGGCTTGATCCAAAAACTCAGTGTTGTTGTGTCGAGATTCAGCGCGGTGGTGGCAGGCACGGTCAGGCTAGTGTTGCCGTTGAAACTGAGTGCCTGACCAAACAGCCCAGTGGTTGTCGTCGGGCAGCTTATACAGGCAGCATCAGCACCTAGGTTGCCTGTATCGGCGAAGCTCGTCGCTCCCACTGGCTCCTCAAAGTGATACTTGACCAACTCACCGCTCCAGTTGGCCTGCTCGCTGACCACACCCTTGATGCTCGTCGTCTCACTGATAATCTGGGATCGGTTGAGTACATCTCTGTCTACATCAATCTCGGAAGGGCGGGCATCAAGGCTGAGCGTGCCAACGCTGGTCGTCGCAGTATTGCCAAGCACGTCAGTAGCGGTCACCTTGATAGTGTAGGTTCCGCTCGGCTGGATACCAGTGAATCGATAGTCAATTGACCAGGTATTGTTGACGACGACGGCTAATTGAGCGACGCCAGTGCCCGCTAATTCGTTCGCACCATCATAGAGCGCGACCATGACTGTTGGCGTGTAGATACCACTGCCAGCGATGTTGTTAATGACTGGATCTGTGATCGTCCCATTAAGACTAATCATCCACCCAAGGTCATCATCGGGCACATCGGTTAGTGCGACCCAACTGCCGCTGTAGGAAGATTCAGCAATAGGTCCATGGCCATCAACGTAGATCGTCGCGGTTGCACTCGTCGTTTGGTGACCTACTGCGTCGGTGGCGCGGAACTGAAGTTGATATGCGCCCTCGCCGCCAAGTGAGGTTGGGTCAAAGCTGGGACACCACAGGGTATCAGCGTTGTTTTGATCGTCACAGAGCGAGGCGCGGTTCCAAACGAAGCTGTTGGCACCTGGTGCCTTCAGTCCCATCTCAACCGATTGGATATACGAGTCATCTTGGGTCTGGACGACGAGCTGGGTGTATTCGACCGCACGATAGGCGGCAGTCGTGAGCAGTGTGACTGTTGGGTTCTGATCATCAACGCGGACGTAGCTTTGGGCGGTGTCGCTGAACCAGCGCAACTCGCGTAAGTAGATGCTGTATAGTTCGGATGTTGAAAGTGCCCGTGGGTAGACCGTTAGCTCATCAATGCTACCGCTGAAGAAATTTGCCAAGACACCGCCGCTGATACTCGCCCCAATGTAAAGCGGGTCGTCGGCATTAGCAGCCATTGCCATTCCGCTGCTGGTAGTCTGCTTGGCGGCACCATCGAGATAGAAGATCGCACGGTTGCTGCTATCGAAGACAACCGCGACATGCTGCCAGATGCCATCATCGACGCTGACAGTGCTGTTGAACGTGGAGCGCCCGTAGCCTTGCAACGCAAGCTTATTAGCGTTGAGGCCGAAGCGAAAGCCATTCGAACTGGTACTGGTGCCACTAGCCATAATGGTCTGGTTGCCGAGCAGGGTATCAGGTTTGATCCACCCCATCACGGTGAAGCCGTTGGTCAAACTACCGACGCTGGTCGCGCTGGGAATACGGATGGCATCATTCCCGCCAAACAGCGCGATGTTGCCGATTTTGCCGTCAACACCCGGTGCGGGTTTGACGGTCGTGATTGGTACACCCCACGTATAGTCAACGTGGAAGAGTGGTGGGCCGTCCTCATAGGTGTGGGAGCCACTCTGGTCATTGAAATCGTGGACAACCCCAGTCAGGTATTGATCAAGTGGCTGGGTATCGAAAGCATAGACATCCGTATCCTCGTTGAGCATTGCATAGATCAGGCTATCGTTGGCACAAATTTTGGTCGATACCGCCACAGGATAGCTGGCTCCGCTGATTGGGAAAGGAATATTAACCAAGACCGCGTTGGTGCTCGCCAGACGCAGTTGGAAGGCTCGATTCGGACGAGGAAAAAGATCCGCCGTCACCGTATTGATAGTAAACGTATTGCAGGTAGACACGATAGGATAGCCAATGTAGGAGTTGGCTGAACTATCATTATAGACTGTTGCATCGTTCTGCTCATCAAACTCAAAACGGAGTGCTGGCCGCGACTGTTGGTAGACGGTCTGGATCTGGGCGGCGGTGAGTACCGACATATAGACGCGCACATCATCCAGATAGCCGTTCAGCGGATTATCGCCCTGCATATCGCTGCCAATCGCCGGCCAACGCGTTGTTAAGTTAGGAGCTGCGGTTCCCGAGGTCGCCAACACGCCATTGATATACACAGCCGCTGCGCCAGTTGTTCGGTTATAGGTGGCAGCGATGTGGGTCCAAGTATTATCGGTGAGATCGTAGGCAAGCGATAGTGCTCCTACTTGGAATGTATTGGTTGTTAGATACATCTCGCCAAGGTTACCCAAGATGGCTCCTCCATCCGAGTCGGCTTTGACCCAAGCACTAAAGGTTTGGTGCGTGGATGTGCTCTGGCTGGTACCAGGGAATGTTAGCAGATCGTCAATCCCATCGAAATAGAGTGCGCGATCGACCGGCCCACGCAGACCAGCAATGGGGCAGTGGATGCCGCTACAGGTCGCGATGGGGTTCTGTGGGCTGGTCGTGTATTGGCCGATATTGTTGAAACTCGTCGAGCCTGGGGTCTCATCAACTGGTAGGTAGATCAACAGCTGATTGGCGTTGGCATCGGCAACCGGGTAGGTGATCGATGGCATCGTTAGGGCAGCACTGACCTCCTGATCCACCTGGTGCAGGCCACTGATCGCATTGGTATTGGTGCTGATTGTGCCGACGACGGTTTGGCTCGTTCCCGGCGAGAGCGTTGCGGTCGTAATGTCATCGTTAAACTTGAGGGCTGGGTAGGTCGAGTTCATGAGCACGTCGATGCCAGCGGCATCAGTGCCAGCAGGGATAACTACAACCTCGTCGAGCATGCCATCAAGATAGGAATAGCTGACAGTTGAGCCACCGATCACGTAGCGGTAGCCCACACCGGAACTCACCGTTGTCGCGATGCGATAATAAGTGAGGCCTTCGCGTTGGCCATTGATATACAGTTTAACCTCGTGATCGTTGGTAACGACACCAGCGACGTGGTACCAGATACCTGGCTGGATAACCGTATCACCGACAACAGTCTGTCCGCTGGCCATATGTTCAAAGCGTCCGGCACTGTTGATGCGTAACTGCGCGGATGGAGCGAAGGTTCCGGATTGGAGGGCCAAGATGTTTTCAGCCTTGACGGTGTCAGCCTTGACCCAAGCGGCCATGGTATACGAGCCAAGCTTCTGGGTATAGGTGGCCTTCAGCTGGTCATTGACCCCATCGAAGTCGAGGGCTTGGCCGAAGACTCCCGCCGTGGAATGGGTCGGACACTCCACGTAACTCAAGCAGTCGGCACCACGGTCATCGGTAACGCGGTTAATCTGGGAAACATCAAAACCAAGCTTGGTGAAGCTCAGACCGTAGAGCGTTCGGCTATTGTTGTCGATTACGCCAGCCAGCGTCAGTTCATCAATCGTAGCGTTGATCTTATTGCTCCCATCCAGCGCTTGGCCCAACCGCCCGCCACCAGGATTGAGCGCGTGCGGTTGGGCCGACCAAGTGTCGGTTTTGTTGACGGTGACAGTGTTATCGACATTGATCGTTCTGGTCGGAGCTTGACTACTGGAGCCAGTGGCCCAACTAAAGGTCACTTTGACCCACGTATTGCTTGTCTGACCAGTTACATCGAAGCCTGCGACGAGGTTACTGGCGATGCCATTGGTAATCAGGTCGAAATTTGGATGGCCGTTGGAGTCGATGTAGAAATCCATACAGCGTGTAGCGCTAGTACAGCTGTTGTCAATAATATAGGCACGCTGCCCCGCAACTGGTCGCACCGCGTTTTTGATATAGAACGTCAGACTACCAGCGTCCAAGTCGGTGAAGGTGAGGTTCTGGCTGAGCGGTAGATAATCGTCGATACCATCGAAGGATGCCGCTGTACCGACCTTGCCGTTGGCTTGGTAGACCGGACAGACGACGCTACTGACACAGGTGACCATCGCATTGCCATAGTTGGAATCATTATGAAAATTCAGTCCCGCGTACTGCTGATCCTCTTCGAACGGCACGCCCCAGAAGCTGCCACTGAAGTCGTTGAAGCTGCCACTGAGCGGTGCGCTACCAACGCTATTGTTGCCAGCCGTGCCTGGACCAACGATAATGGGCTTAGGCATTGACTGGTAGCGAATCTGACTGTCATACACGCCGCCAATCGAGAGCCGGGCATCAGCATCACGGATGCCGGTTGGGTTCGTGGCGTAGTTCAGAAGGAAAAGTGAGACGTTCGTCCAAACGCCAGCACTGACCGTGCGGGTGCTGATAAACTCGTTGTACCCTTGATAGGGAGTGGTAGTGATGATGCCGCCCGAACTATTCAGCGTCGAGTAGTCGTAAGTCGAGCTTCCTTGAATTCGAACGATGACTTTCCCAGCGGAGGTAATCCACATGCTGAGTGCGCCGGACTGCGCCTCTGTCTCAAACAGCTGGATGGTTTGGCCTGATGCTGGCAGACTCGTCAGTTTGATATTGACATTGATCGTATCACCATCGCCGCCGGCGATCGTTTTGAGCCGTCCAACGGAGAGGACATCATCGATGCCATCGAATACAACGGCACGGTCGGTACCATTTAACCACGTCGAGACCGGGCATGCCGTACCACGACAGGTAGCACTGCCGTAGCGTCCATTGGAGTGATTGAAGGTGGTGATCTGGTCGCTCGTCTCAAAGCGCAATGCCAAGTCAGGCTTGGTCAGCGCTGGGGTGACATAGGTACTCGCGGCGGTCAACACACCAGCGGCATTGCGGGTCGTATGGGTGTTGCTGATCGTCGTCTGATAGGTCAGGTTGGCACCTGGCAATACCACGAGATCGTTGGGATTAACGATGCCGTCCTTGATGATCGTGATCTCGCTGGCCGTTAAGGCACGGTCGTAGACCATAATATCGTCAAGGAGGCCACGGAAGGTATTAGGGCCTTCACCGATCATATTATTGGCACGGCCAATGCCAAGCATGGCGTTCGCCATATCAGCATTGTTGGCGGCGTAGTTCGTCGTGGCCGTGTTCGTCACGTTCACACCATCGACATAGATTTTACCAACACCACTGGTACCGCCAGCATAGATCCACGTCACGGCGATGTGATGCCACGTATTGTCGTTAACTGAGACGGTGCTGCGAATGTAGTTATTGCCGTATCCTGTGAAGGTTGGCTGCCCGTTATTGTCGAGATAGAAGCTCCGTTCACCTTGTTCCCAAGTACTGTCGCCATCACTTTTGGTGATGATGCCGCGTGCATTGCCGGTTGTCTTGACCCAAGCGGCTAGAGTGAAGCTGCCCCGAGCGAGATCGGGAGTGCTCAGCGTCGTACTCAGTTGATCATTGCTGCCGTCGAAGTTAAGTGCGCTGCCGTAACGTCCGCTGGCGGCTGCGGCGGGGCAGGCGCTGATCACAGCGACACAACTGGCGGAGTTATTTTCACCCGAGCTATCGGCAAAGGCGCTAGCGGGAGACTCTTCCTCGGCATGTAGGATCAGCAGCGGTCGATCCTGCTCATCGACACGCATGTTATTGAATTGAATGAGGTTTGCAATCACCGAGGGGTCATTCGCGATCTTTGGGTGTAGGCCGAAGGCGAACTCATTGAGGTCGCTAATCGAGTCGCCGTCAGCATCGGTGGATAATGGATCAGACCAGATCCGCGCGACGGCACGCTGGCCGCTATCAGTGGTATAGCCAACTAGCCACCCCTGTTCTGCCTCAACGTAGTCGCTGAGACCGTCGCCGTCGCTGTCACGATTGAGCGGATCGGTACCGATCAAATCCTCCCGACCATCACTGATGCCATCGCCGTCGCTGTCGGCGAGCTGAAGGTTATAGCCTTTGACGTATTCAACATAGTCGCTGAGACCGTCGCCGTCGCTGTCGGCCTTGGTGTCATCGGGGTCGGTACCGCTGGACTGGAGATTGCGGAGCCCATCGCCGTCTCGGTCTTGCTGGTGAGGAAATGCAATCGTACCAGTGCGATTCCAATCAAGAGCGATGAACGCGTCAAGAGTCGTGGGCAGGATATCATAGACCAGCGACTGGCCGAGATCGATGTGGTTCGAACCTTTCATCGGGTCCCAGTCGCAGCCAATATAGAACCAACACGTCAGCATTGGTAACGCGTAACTCTCACTCAGGTAGAGATTCGGTACGCTGTGATTGATGCCTGTGCCCAATTCGCTGAAGTTGATCACCTGACTACTCGGATTCGCAATAAGTCGAATCTGCTGACTGGCGATCTTGGCCCAATCGTGGGTGTTACCATCAAGCCTGAGGCTGCCGTGCAGATCGGTCTTGCTGCGTTGGATTGCGTAGCGCAGGGTGGTTTTTTTGGCGTAGGGTGTAACAAGATCACCCGTGACAAAATCTTTGAAGGTGTAGACATGATGCAGCGTCGTCGTCACCTTCGCCGTTACCTGGATACCATTATTGATCGTAAACCCACCGTCGGGATCAGTGAGGACAATATTAGAAAGGGCGAAGTCGAGTCGGCTACTATCATCGAAGTTATCAATCACCGTTGAGATAGTAAAGATGTTACTAGCAAGCCACTCAGTGAAGCGATCTTGCACACCGCGAATCTTGAAGAACATCAGCAGGATGTCAACCAGCGCGAGCAGTTGCATGATCAGGCCAACGCCTGGCAATGTGCCCAGCAACAAGAAGATCACAAAGACAATCGTGGTGGCGACGGCATACGCAATAGCATATTCCATCTGAATCCCACTAAGTGATCCCGTCGCAATCTGATAGATGAGTGGCCCCCACGTTGCGGCGAGGAAGATCACTGCGCCAATCGCCGTTCCCACACTGATACGGGTTTTGGCAAATTTGAGCGCATTGCTAAACGACGCACCCGCCTGATAGGCCTTAATCACCTGCTGAGCCATTGTCGCTGCATACACCGTCACCATGATTAGACCCGTGATGTTGAGGGCATAGGTGGCAACGGTCGTGATTGTTGTATTGCCCGTAAGAAAGCCAACCCCATACAACACCATGGCGGTAATGGCTACGACGGCCACGACGTTCAGGGTGACATTCATCATCCGAGGACTATTGCGGAAGATCGTCTTCAGGACATCGTAGTATTTGCCAGTCATCTTGGTAAAAGATGTATTGAACGATTTGCTAAAGATCCGCCACATACCCGCCCCAGTCACACCCTGATGCGAGAAAACGCGGGTAATGACACCCCATGATACCTTGCCAACAGCTATCACTGTTGAGAGCAAGAAATACTGGCCAACAAAGCTCATACCTTTAAAACTGGGACTACTATCCCAAACCGGGCTGTAGTCATAGTCTTGAGCCGAGCTATTTATCCAGGTTGAGGTATTATTGCTGGCAACTAAGGCAGACGCGCCTTTACTGAGCCCGATGTAGTAGAGCTGAGCCCATGCACGCCTGCCTTCGGCGATCTCGGCACTCTCCTGGGTACTATCGGCAGCCTGAAAAAAGCTATCAGCAGCGATTTGGGCATCAAGCGCAGTAGTGTAATCTTCCAAATCGGCGTTCTGCCAACTCCCGCCAACATAGCTGTAGGGAGTCCAGCTCATCAAGGCCTTGGTGTTGCTCTTGACCGTCGCGGGGTCGAAGTCGAAACTCAGCACCGCGCCGTTCTGAAGAGCGTAATCGAGATTAAGTTGGCGTTGGGTTTTCTCTTGGGCGAATAGCAATGTCGGGGTGGTACGGCCAGCAACGGGCGTGAACACGCTATTCAGCAGTGTTTTCGTCTCGGTCATCATAACCGTTGACATGTACCCGCTGTGGTCATATGGAGGCAAATCTTTGACCCGCAGGTAGGTATTGCCATTGCTCCAGCTATTAATAGTTGTGCTCAGCGTATTGACGGTGACATCACGCTGGCCATTGCCCTGACAGATGTTGTTGACGGTCGTATCGCAGTCGCGGCCAGTCATCAATGTATTGCTCAGATTCCAGCTGACCAGCCAGAGTTGGTCATCACTAGCGAGGTTGGTATCCTGAGTCGGATCTTCGTAGACGATGCCAACCTCGAGACCATGCTCCTCGCTGACCTCCATGCCGGTCAGCTGCCAGTCCTCGTCGTAGACGTGGATCACACTGAGGGCATCCTGGCGGGCGCAGGTGGCTTGGTCAGCAGTCGAGTCGATACATTCATCCTGAATCATCTGGACTAGCCAGACCATGCGAACCTGCTGAGCTAATCCCCACGTTGCTCGCCCATCCACGCCTTGGCTTGGCCAGTAAAGCAGCTGAGCGGCAAACGCTACATCGGCACCATTGGTCTCGTTGCTGACCGTGGAAAGTGGTACCAAGACCGTCAGATCGCCTGAGGTGCTATCGTTCTGGCGAACAGTCATGCCATAAGGGCTGGTTTTACTGCTATCGAGCCAGTCGGCCAGCGGTGTATTGAGCGAGCGGTTCGTACCCTGATACGCGGCTTTGACTGGCAGGTTGGCGTAGTGACCACTGCTGTAGGGGATGGCGACCTCAAGCATCGGAATGAGTCGAATGTCACCATTATCGGCACGTATATCGTTCGATCGGGCGGTAATATCCGTCGTTGTGGCAAAGGTCGATGTGCCTTTGTGCTGGATCTGACCATCGGTGTCACCGCTCGGCCAGTCAAGCACGTTACCTTGATATTGAATGTGGTTGGTGTTGGTCGGACGAATTTGGAGTTCGACCAACACCGGACGATTGGTCTCTAGGTTGGCAATGCTAAGCTGCATCGGCGTAGCACTGCTGAAGGTCTGACTGCCGCGTGTGCCCGGCGAGAGATCAACCATGTCGTGGACACCATCACCATCATTGTCATCGTCGAACGCATCAGGCATGCCATCGCTATCGGTGTCGGGGCAGATGCCGCTAGCGTTATAACTACCAGATGACGGTGACCAGACCGCACACTCATCGCCGTCGAGGATACCGTCCTTGTTGGTGTCGTTCTCGCTGGGGTTGAGATACCACATCTTGTCTTGATAGGTGAATCCACCGATCTCCAAGTTATCGGCGATGCCGTCGCTGTCGCTATCCGTACTGGCCGGAAAAGTGCTGAGTTCGTTGACCTCGGTGCCGTCGTTCAGGCCATCGCCGTCGCTATCCTTAGGATTGGCCACATTGGCGCAGAAGGTGCTGGACGAACCGACGTAGGGGCAACTGTTCCAGAATTCCTCGTCAGCATCGCTTAGCCCATCGCCATCGCTATCAGTGCTCGTAATCACGGTGGTGTTTTGGATGGCCACTTGGTCTATGCTAAATGGAGCTAGCGCCGCCTCTGCTGGCGGCGGAGCCGTCAGCGGATCGACATGAGGGTTCCAATTGTTCTGGGTAAGGGTTGCATTGGCATCAGCGAGCGTCTGTGCTTTATCGGCTGCATCCTCTTGGATCGCCTGACGCTCCTGCATGCGAGCCATGTCCGTGCCGATATCGGCAGCCTGTACTAGCGGAGTGACAAGCATCGACATGATCACAGCACTGACGACTGCCATATAGGTGCGTCGATTGCGCCACGAGCGGACGATCGGCATCATCAGGCCCCCTATAATGAGGCAGATCAGTAGGCTTTGTCCGAGATGTTGGATCGCAGTGATGTTGCTAGTAAGCTGATAGCGCAGCCACACGCCAGGGTTATCGCTAAAATGCGTTGTGGCCAGCGCGAGTTGGCTGCGGTCGAAGCTAAAGTAGTCATTAGTAAGGCTGATACTAATGCTGTCAGCGTGTTTCTGCGTCGGAAGCACCAAATGGAGCTCCATGTGGCGTGGCAAGCCGTCGCTGTCAAGCCAAATCTCGCCCGTGCCACCGAGGTTGCCGTAGACAGCGGCGGCATCGACCGACATCCCGGTCGGCAACTGGCCGCCTGCACGCAGCTGCGCCTCAAGTTGATCCTGGAGGGCGTTGGCAAGCGCTTGACCGTCAACAACGAAGGTGTAGCGGGTGTAGCTCAGCAGCAGACGCGCATTTTCGTCGCCAAACTGGCGCTGTTCCGTGCCAGCCTTGACCACATTCCGCACGCCGCGTAGAAAGCTCAATGGATCGCCGCCCGGTGCGATCACCGTCGTGGCATCGCTGTCACCCGGTTGCCAGTCACCAGCCCCCTGGCGGGTGGAGACGATTCCGTTATCGACGCGGACTGCCGTCGCGCCGCTTGGATCGCCCACTCCATTGAGCCAGAGCTGGAGATCCATCGATTCGCTGCGGCGGTCGATGCTGCCCTCCAGCGCGTAGCGCTCCTGGCGGGTGGTACGGCCAGCGTTCGCAAGACTCGCCCGAGGAATCGTGGTCTGCTCAATTTGGGAGCGATAGCGATAGCTGCCGCTGGCTTCGGCCAGCACCCATGCATTGCTGATCGCATCCACCTGCTGCTGGCGTGGGTGTAGGAGCGCAAATGAGAGTAGCAGTGCACAAAGTATGGTGACAAGCACTGCTAGGTGCAGTGGACGGATGCGACGCGTGCGTCGATGCATGGGACTCCTCCAGTGTAGTGCCAATCGGCAAGGTCACAAGGGCGTATTTACCGGAAAAGCTTGGTATGGCAGTATTGCCGCGAACACCTACTGATCACAATCATTACGTATAGAGCAATAGATGGGTCTGGTTACCTACGCCCGAAAAGCCGCCGTTGTTAAATCATGGTTGGATCATGAGCACATTGCGACGATCACAACAAACAATCGTACTGGAGCAGAGTGTATCAGGCTGGAGGATGCTAGCATAGTGATCACCGTCATATCTTTCGGGGGAGGAATACATCACAAAGTCATAGGCTATCATGCGCTCGGGCTACGCTCTTCGAGCATGTTCAGTAAATTAGAGACCATAGGTTATGGCAAGAACAGCCGCCTGGGTACGGTCATCGACCTCGAGCTTGGTGAAGATGTTACTCACATAATTACGAACGGTTCCCTCGGAGAGATGCAGTTTTTCAGCGATCGTCGTATTGGTATGTCCTTTGGCAATCTGTTGTAGGACTGCCCGCTCACGTTCGCTCAGTGTCTTGATCAGCTGATGTGCTGCTGATGGGGGTGCATTCCTGTGCGGCAGGAGTTTACCAGCCACAGAGGGATCGAGGTATGTGCGGCCAGCGAGCGTCCCGCGAATGGCTTTCAGCAGTTCGTCAGGTGGACTATCCTTCAGGATATACCCTGCCGCTCCTGCATGAAGTGCATCAAAAAGCCAACTATCATCATCGAAGGTGGTCAGCACCAACACATGAATCATAGGGTATGATACGCGAATCTTGCGTGTGGCTTCAACCCCGTTCATACGCGGCATTTTGAGATCCATCAACACCAAATCGGGGGACATACTTTCTGCAAGATCGACAGCTTCTATCCCATCCCCGGCTAATCCAACGACATGCAGATCTGACTCTAGACCTAGTAACAATGCCAATCCTTGGCGCGTGCTACGCTGATCATCACAGATGAGAACCTTCATTAGTATGCTCCAATTTCCGCATGAACCAGTGTTCCTTGGTTTGGCATGCTTGTAATGATCAAGCGACCTCCGGTAATCTGTGCCCACTCGGCCATACCCTCCAAGCCATAATGTCCCGCAGCAACCGGGGTGTTCAAATCGAAACCCCGCCCATCGTCTTGGATTAACAGGTGGAGTAGGGCATGCTCCACGGTCAAGGTGATCGTCAAATGGATAGCATTAGCGTGATAGTTGACATTTGACAAAGCCTCTTGGGCAATCCGATAGATTGCCTGTTCTGTATCCGGAGGGAGGGGGGGAAGCACCGAATCGATGCTGAGAGTAAGGCGCAGATCCGCCGATGCTGCTACCGTCTGTGCTAAATCGCTCAAGGCCGCAGTGAGGCCAAGTTCCACCAGCGGGCTGGCTCGCAGCGATTTCAGCGAACGCCGAGTGTCGTGCAATCCACTCCGAGCCGAGACCAATGCGGTAGTCAGAATCTCGGAGGTGGTTTCGGGATTGATTCGGACATAGGCTTTGGCGGTCTCCATCTGCACAGTGAGGTCGGCCAAGGTATGGGCGAGGGTATCGTGAAGTTCGCGGGCCATGCGGTTGCGTTCGCGGCTGATAGTGAGCTGTTCCAGGGTACTAGCATAATGGCGTAACTGCTGATTAGCATGGGTGAGTTCCTCTGTCCGATTACGCAGCCGTATGATGATCACGGTAATACACCGACCATTGATCAGAAACCCGATTTGAGAGAGTGCAATACTACCTGGGGTCATCTGTGTCCAAGTGAGCCAATTCAGCATGATCAGGATCGCACTAGTCCCGAGACACAGGCTAACCATCTGAGCCCATCCATAGTGCAACGCGATGACGATAAAAGCCAGGAGTTCTAAGGGCATCATGCGAAATCCCATGAGCGCGGTCGAGGCTGTGAGCGGCCCCGGACGTGGCTCGTCTATGATCAGCGGTGTGAGGGCTAATGGGAGGATCGTCATTGCGCCTAAGATGATTGGGAGTAAGTGGGATTCAAACCGGATCACGAAAGACCGGATCTGACCGAATCCAAGAAAGATCAGTGGTGGGAGGCTCTGGATGAGATAGTAGCGGGCTGGAAGTGATTCCACCATAGGATCGCTGGCCACAGCGACGGAGTCGAGGCCGAACAGTACCTGAATATGAAGCAGCCAGAGTAACGCCAAGACTTGGGAGAGGGGGGTTCGTCGGACGAGGCTCCACCCCCACTGCACCACACGGTATAGAATGGCCGTCACGTGAAGCCGATACAACCGCACCATGATAGATACACCTTTTCTTTATTATACAAATCCATGAAACCTTCGGACACGCTGTTTCAAGTCAATCCTGAAGTGAAAGTATAGCATCTTGCCTAACCCATGTCCTAGTGATCCGTGTCATCAGAATAGCCAACGGATATGGTACCGATGTGGCTCCAGTGTCAGTCTTATGCGTCTGCGATGCTCCCGCGTAGAAGGCCCAAACCCACGATTTCACATCCAGTCACATCATGGCGTGTTTTAGGCTATTCCAATAGACTAAAACGACGATCATTCCATTTGAACGATACGACCGATGATTATCCATTGTTGATCCAACAATGACGCTATTTTGGTGATTTTTTGAAACAAAATAACGGAATTATCGTTCAAAGAAATTTTGCTAGTGCGCCCGACTGCGAAAAATGTGAATTTAAGCCTTAGAAGGAGTGCCAAAAAACTCGGGGCAGCGATCTCAGGGATGACGGCTCCCGCTGCGAGTGCTTCAGTTTCGCAATTCAACCTGTCGCCCACCTTCCATCACCCATGGTGGGCTTGATCGCCTGATCCTTCATCGTCTTGCTGTGGTGCATGGAACGCGTGCACCCCAAAGCCATTCGTGTAGCGGTCACCGTGGCCAAGGACGGAGAGCAGAGATCGCCATTCCGCGTCATCCCGATGCGGAAGTACTACGTGCTGGAGCACAGTGAGCGCCTCAACCCGATCGATTTGCCCATACACCCCACCATAGCTCGCAAGCACGCTCGCATAAATCGCTTCATGCCACGCCGGATCGGCCAGTAATTCCCGATAGAGCGCCATTTTTAACGACCACGCCGCTGGCCCGGAACTCCGGAGGAGACTCCGAAGCAATGCCGGATTCGCCGCCCGACGCAGGGTCTGCCAGATAGTCGCACCATCATCATTGCGTTCAAACCAATCGAGTGCCAAGTGATATTCGATCGGTCCCGACCATGCCGGATCGCCGGGGGAGAGCATCCGGCGCACCTCAAACCAATAGAGCTTTTGGTGCACTCGATCCAGGCCTTGATAGCGGCGCATCAGCCCCAGAACCAGCCCATAACACGGCAGATCACGATACATGGAAACGCTGAGCCGGAGCCGTTGCGCCGTGGTTAAGCCATCGGCCTGCTCCCAAATCATCTTATCGATCCAGTCTGGGAGCGGGGAATGATAGGATTGTGGTTGGGTGCGCGTGCCCATGGCTGGGGCGGCGTTCCGGGCTTGGGTACATGCACGCTGATAGGCCGCGCGGCCAATCTGTTCAATCAGGTACGGTTTATCCATCGCGACTCCATAGGTAGCACACGCTCATGCAGGTGCAGGCTGGGCGAGGGCATCAACCACCAGGACGGCAATCTCGGTGACGCGCTGCACGGCACCATCATTCATTGGTTAAGAAGGCATCACAGCCCGTATCAATCGCTATCGCCACCAGGAATGGGTATACGCCAGAATGACACTTCGATGATGAATGTTGCCGTGCGTAAAGAGACACATGCGCTCTTCATGCTCTTTTCAGTGGACATTGATGAGAGGTTGTTTATTATGTCAATAAAACTATATCAGAGCATGTAACGGAATCACTGCGAGCAGTTCTGACACAACTATGCATATCAGTCCCTATCCTTAACTCTTTTTTACTCAATTTTTCACGCTTTCTCCGCACAAAGAAGCATCGGTAAATACCTATGAACGGCTGCTCGTTTGCTGTTATCACGCGTATCGAGGGATTAAGCGGCAGAAACCGCACGCTAGCCCCACGTTGCGTGCGTTATAACGATAGCCGAGGACGTAGAGGCCACGACTATCCGGTTCCCATGGATTGCCACATACTTCCACAACCGGATTCTCAACGGAGATGCTGGTGTCGGTGATCAGCGGACTACTTGGCAGCGGAACCAAGGACACCTTTTGGTGTCTTAATTCATGAACCCATTCGGCGGCGCTAAAAGCTGCTGCTTGATGATATTCATCATCCGTCGTTGGTTTAATGAGGATCTGGTAACTCTTCAGATCGCGGAGGTCGCACTGAGTCAATGCAGTTCTCCTCAGCAGCGCCAAAAGTCCGATAATTCAGGCGCGCCTGCCAGAGATGGACGCCATTTGGGCCTCGAGGTCGTTCAGATGCAGGTTGTTCAAACTGCTCAGCAGCGCAATCATCTTCCCAAAAACATACCGCACAGATATCGAAGCGTCCGCGTTCATCGAGGGTGATAGCGCCACAACAGGGGCATTGCTGCTTTTCATGGGTCATAGTAGTCCTCATCGGCTCCAGATCATCGGTCCTACATGGGGAGTACCCAATCGTAGATTTAGTTGAAGGTACTTGTGCTGTTTCCCCACATCGTCAGTCGGGTTCCCGTCATCGTCGGCAGTCCCTATCCTCTATCATGACCGCGATTTTAAGCTTGTCCTGATGCTGGGAGGTCATCGATGGTTACGGATCGCTGGTTTGCCGCCCGCCGCACCTTGTACGAATTGCTCCATGCCCACCCCGACTGGTCGAATCGCCAGTTTGCCACCACACTCAACGCCTCCACCGATTGGGTGATCAAATGGAAAGCGCGGATCGGTTCACCACCCCATCCCGATCCCGATATCGTCTGCCAAAGCCAGTCACGGGCACGCACAACGCCACCGCCCGTCTGGAGTGATTGCGTTATTGAGCGGATTCTGGCCTTACGCCACACGCTGGCCGCGCAGTTCCATCGCACCGTCGGAGCCAAGACCATCATTGCCTATCTCCAGCGTGACTCCGAAGTCCAAGACGAGCGCCTGCCGCGTTCGACCAAAGCCGTTAATCGCATCTTGCGCCAGCATCAGCTCTTGTTTGATCCGACCACCCGCCAGCGCCAACCGCGCACGCCCTGCCCACCGATGCAGGAGATTGAGATCGACTTTACCGATGTCACCACCATTCCACCTGACCCCGATGGCAAACGCCAACACGCCGCCGAAGCCTTCATGTGGGTCGATGCGGGCACATCGATTCCCGTCGCCGCGCGGATCAGCACCGATTTTCATATGGCCTCGGTGATCCGCACCACCGCCAGTATTCTCCAGCAGATCGGGCTGCCTGCGCGGATTCGGATGGATTGCGATGTGCGCTTGGTCAGCAATAATCGCCTGGCAGATTTCCCATCACCCTTCCAACGCTTGCTGCTCAATCTCGGGATTCAGGTCGAGGTGTGCCCACCCCATCGCCCTGACTTAAAGCCGTTCGTAGAGCGGTTTCATAAGAATTACAAAGGCGAATCACTCTACCCGAATTGGCCAACCACCGAGGCCGAGGCCCAAGCCCAGGCTGATGCCTACTGTGCTTGGTATCGTACCGAGCGTCCGCACCAAGGTCGCGCCTGTGGGAATCGTCCGCCTGCCGAGGCGTTTCCTGCATTGCCCGTGTTACCAGCGGTTCCGGCGCAGGTTGATGCCGATGGCTGGTTGCAGCGGATTGACGGCTGGACGTATGTTCGCCGCGCCAATGCACGGGGTGAAATTTCTGTCGATGGGACACGCTATACCATCGGCATTGCCTATGCGGGCCAAGACGTGGCCGTCCAAGTCGATGCAGCCGCGCGGGAATTGGTGGTGATCCAGCGCGAACGGGCGGTCAAACGACTTAAACTCAAGCGGCTCTTGGGGGGCATAATGGCATTTGAGCAGATGGTTGAGGCATTGTGTGGGTTGGCAGAGCGCGAAACCAAGCGGCTCAACCAACGACGCACGAAGCGCCGCCGACGATGACGGGAAACCGACCGACGATGTGGGGAAACAGCACAGCAAGCCTCCATACAACGCAATGACATCATCGCGGGCATCGTACCGCGCGACACCAGATGCGGCGAGGGGGCATGCACGAGGTAGGTAAATCGGGTGACGACCTCACTAAACAGCACACGTTTCGGACTAGGGCATCGCTGCATCACTCACGTTTGTACCGATAGTCGTCTTGGCTCTCCGTAATCAGGGTTGTGATATCGGCGTAATACCGCAGGTCCAAACTTTCTCCTTCTTCCGCCCACCCGGTCCGAATCCCTTTCATCGCCCGTGCGGCAATCATGGTGTGCGCTTTCCAAGGCAGATAGAGACTATCACCCGTCAGCACGGAATCCAACCGTTCCGCCAAGACCGTTGCTGGGATCTCCACTCCGACAATCATGGTATTGCGACCATACTGCGTGCGCAGCCACGCCACATCAAGCTGGTCGAGCGCCTCGGCATCCAGATAGAGCACACTCATCGGCTCCGTTGGCAGCGGATCACTCAGCGATTGCACCGTCACGCCTGCGGTGGTAAATGCCGTGCCCCATGCTGCAATTCCTGCCGCTGACCCGCGATAGATCGCACGGCGTGGTTCGGCGGGCGACGGCCACCCGCTCAGCGCAAACCACCCCATCCAAATCAACGCCATCAGTCCCATTCCAACCAGGAGCCATCGTCGCATCCCAATCCCTCCATCATCATCGCTACCGCAGTGCCCAATCGGCGCTGCCGTGAATGTTGTCCACCACTGCTACGCTATCATGCGGCATTTTGATGCACGCGGCACGGCTGCGGGAAACGATTTAAACCAGCGACGCATCCTCATCGATCGCCGCGCCCTGCGCCCCACCCCACTCCTCACGAAAGTCAATCGCATCACTGAGCCAGTCACGATTACCACAGGGTTTGCATTGGATCGATGACCAGCGCTCGCTGAACGGCTTCCCACAATCGCAACACACGGGTGCGGGCGGGTGCGGATTGGCGGCATCCACAGCAGCATAGACCTGATTGGCGGCGGCAACCCATGGGCGCGGGTCAATCCCCAACCGCCACAGCCGCTCCTCGGCCAAACTGGCGGTGCGCAATGCCTCGCCCAGTGCGGCAGCGGTGGCCTGATACCTCCCTGATTGCGGGCTGGGCGCTGGGTCATAGGCAACACCATACCCTGGCGATTCCATTGAGGTATGGACTGCTTCAGCAACCAAATACGCCGTCGTGTGGTGATTCCACGCCCACCAGACGCGGCCAATCCAGCGTTCCCGCAAGGATTCCGGCGTGGGCGACTCCTGCCGCTGCACCAGCTGGGCGACCTGATTGAGCACGCCCGCCCGAAAGATCGTCGGGGCGTGGTGCTGGCGAATTGCCTCCTGAATCCGATCAAAACAGGTTTCCCATTCCCGCGTAACATTCCCACGCGGCCCATTCCGGCGTTTTGTCGGTTTCTTTGGAGCCACAACCTGCGCTGCATGCTGCCGCAACCGCTGCTGCATCGCTCGCACGGCAGTCCGTTCGGCATCCCACGGCATGATCGGGCGCGGCGGCGCGGCGGCTCCATGCACCAACCGCCCTAGCGCCGCATCGACATCCTCCCAGCCCTCGGTGCGTCTTGCTCCGCCTCGGCCAAAAACCCCAGCAGGTTCAGCCAGTACTGCGCAATCGCAGGATGGGCGGCGACCACCACCCGCCGGGCTTCAAGCCGCGCGAGATCATCACCACTGATCGCCCATGCCAGTCCGGCCTCAATCGGTACGGGCAGAATCACGGGGCATTCATACAAGGTGCGATTGATGACAAACGCCACCACATGCTGCACCACCCTCACTCGCCGCAGCGCATCAAACCCTTCAATCACCACCCGTTGATACTGGGGAATCCGTGATGAGCGCAATGACGAGCGCCGCGCCACCTGAATCAGGCGTATATGCTGAATGAGCATCGTCTGCATTTCGCGTGCGTGCATCAAAATGGTATCAAGGCTGGCAGGGCCATTGGGAGCCAGTGTCCACCAGTCGGCAGGCCATGGGGCGACTGGCGCGAGTGGAATCGGAGACATCAGGGCGGTTAAATCATCGGCCAAGCGCTTCAGATCACACAATGCCTGCTCAGCCTGCTGTGCTTGGTGGCTATTCCAGCGGTCACGCACCATCCCGTCGAGCGTCGTGGCAGCGGCTCCCAGTCCGGATACGAGGGTCGTTGCCTGCTCCCGCAGCGTTACGCCCATGTCGCCTGATACGGGCTGCATGGCGATGACATGGGCAACGATCGGGGCCAACGTATCTGTCCAGCGTGCAGGCTGAAGTTGGGCCGCGACCCATTCGTGGGCCAGCACGAGATTCGGCAACACGACCATGCCAGGCTCAGGAAACGCCATCGCGATCATTTCCAAAGCAACCGCAACCTGCTCCCACACGTCCATGCCCTCGCGCAGCAAATCGAGCATATCGCCTGCCTCATAGGGGGCTAACGGCGCAGCGGCTGGCCATTCCGTAAGGCGTGATTGAGCCAATTCCACGATGGAATCAGCAAGCTCCAAGCGATCCGCGATCTGCGGTGGCCAATCGGTGAATGGAGGGTTGCGTGGGCATGCGGTTCAGTCCTTCACGCGCTTACGGCTGGTGATTAAGTCCGCGCACCGATCAGCGACTGCGGGAAAGCGCTGGGCAATACCTGACAAGATACGCTCCATCGCAGCGGGATCATGAAAAAATGGATACCGATGCTGTGCCAGCACGATCTGGATTCGCCGCAGGTTCGTGCCCTCCCGCAGCCATCCCTCGGCGCTTCGAAAGATGGCAGCCCCATTGTCGCGGGTCATCCCCACCAGTATCCCCACGAGATCCGCCACGACTTCCCATGGCCAGGTATGCGGAATAGCGGCATCAAGTCGCTCAGTCAACTGCTCCTCGCCTTCCTCGGTTATAAGCCGCTGCACCCACGCGAAACTGACATCAAACAGCATCGCCTCGCGCTCACGCTGCACCGTGCGCAAGGTTTGGGTAAGGAGTTCCTGATTCATTGATCACCTCCAGAGCATAGCGCTCATGCCTCGGTTGGGTCTGATGATACGCTAGAGCGGGCCGTTTCGACAAGTGCTAGATTGTTTTCCACGAGCATGAGGGACACGAGCATGAAAAAGTCGGGGGCATGCCCTCGCTGGGCGACGCGCCCGCCGCGGGAATCACCAAGACCGGAGGCTGCTGCCCTCGCGTTTTTCATGCGCCCCATTTAGGCTTCAATTTTGTGCAGTGTATGGATCGTCGTCAACTTAATTGGCTGCATATCATCGTCATCGTCACCGTGACCATCACGATCGACTAACTGCTGATAATCATAGAGCGATTCAAGACCGTCAACATCAGCTTTTGTTAATGCGTCTGACTGCGCCACAATCATATTATTTTCAATGTCAGCAATGTAGTAATCGCCAACACTATTTTGCCAAAGAATACGCGTCATTGTATCTCCCCAAAACTGATGTGGTCACGATTGAATGACCAATCATTCTTAACAAAAAGTATGGGCAGAGGGGCGAAAAATGATACAAGTCATCCCTTGCGATTGACGAAAATTAATGCTTCTTTCGCCCTTCCCAACGGAATAATCATCGCGGTGGATCGCTTTCGTTTATGCCCATAATCGTTGATTGAATCATCGTCGTAAAGGGATGCTGTGATCCAAGCGTGCTGGTGCTCATAGCTCAAAATACACGAGTCCAGCCGCGTTCTCTCCTTGGTGCAGCAAGGCCCATCCCAACGAATAGAGGGCCTGCCCTGACAGTATCGCCAGTGTACGGCGTGATTTGTTCGAATATATCGAAATTTTTTACAATCGCCAACGGCTGCATTCGGGATTAGGCTCCCAAACGCCCGCAACGATTGAAGCGGCATGGAGCGGATACGAACCATTATCCATTAAATCGTGACCACATCACAATCCCTGATTCCCCCTCCTCTCCGCGCCCTCATTAATTCCGGTGTTCATCCGGCGGGTTGGCCAACTGCTGATTAATGATGTCCATTAACGCATGGCGATGGCTCTCAGTCGGCAGGATACGACCCTGCAAGGCCAGCCGAACGACTTCCAACGCCTCGCGGAGCAACAAATAGCCCGCTTCGCCAACCAACTCAAAGAGTTCACCATTCGACAGATCATCAATGATTGCCTCAAGCTGGGCTAATGCTTCATGTTTCTGCATGCGTAGCTCCTTCTAGGTTCATCCTAGTGAGAGCCACACACTAGCGATTTCTGGCAGGGGCGTTGAAAAATCCCCTGCATGGGGGACATGGATTTGCACGGGTTTGCGAAATCGGCGATACTCATGGGTGGAATCTGGCAAATCATGCTGGATTCTGGTAACCGCGCACGGGCATTACCCCACTCGGCTCGCGCGTGGTTTTTTGTTCCTACCGCCGCTCTATCCATGCAAATCCGAGCCACCCGCGACGGCTGCGCACCGTCACCGCGTCGCCAACCGTGCCTGACCCTCCCAATGTGATCGATGCACGCGGATCACG
>Ga0209460_1000295_pt1 | contig 55158 bp, 55 predicted proteins | sample EBPBio132013_DNA_FD_185868 | JGI IMG/M metagenome (GOLD analysis project Ga0209460, IMG submission 185868) | Wastewater treatment Type I Accumulibacter community from EBPR Bioreactor in Madison, WI, USA - Reactor 2_5/13/2013_ DNA (SPAdes)... | ecosystem: Engineered > Bioreactor > EBPR >... | reverse complement strand
TGACCTACGACCAACTTGAGCAGCAGATAGCTGAATGGGCGCTGACGCGGGACGACATCCGCGCCGTGCTGGTGGTTGGCTCGCGGGCGCGAACGGAACATGCTGCCGATGAACTTTCCGACCTTGACCTGCTGCTGCTCACGACCGATGCCAGCCTGTATCGTGATGACCGTACATGGCTAAGTACCTTCGGCAGTGTCTTATTGGCAGAACAGGACATACTCGATGACGGTGCGCCGGAGTGGATCGCCGTTTACGAAGGTGTCATCAAGGGTGATTTTACGTTTGTGCAGGTGGGCGAGGCCGACTCATTAGCCGATCAAATGCCGCAGATGCCGTTTCAGAATGTGCTGGCGCGTGGGCTGCGGGTGCTGGTGGATAAGTATCCGCAGACGAAGGCTTTTGAGGTTAAGCTGCGCCCTTTTAAAGCGCCGACGGCTGAACGCTTCGGGCAAATAGTGGCTAACTTCTGGATTACGGCGACGCGGGTGGCGAAGTTTATCCAGCGCGGCGATTTGTGGCGGGCAGTCACCATGCTCTACTGCAAGATGCGCTTCAATCTGGTAACGATGATGGAATGGCACGCCCACGTTTTACACGGCGCGGATTATGACACATGGTACGATGGGCGCTTTATGGCTTCGTGGTTGGATGCGGATACACTCGCCACGCTGCCCGACCTATTCGCCCGTTACAACGCAGACGAATTACAGGCGGCGCTTCGGCAGATGGTGAGCTTGTTTCGCCGGCTGGCGCAGGTGGTCGCGAACAAGTTGGGATATGATTACCCGCAAGCGGCTGATGACCAGCTCAGTACTTGGCTGCAACGCTTTAACAGCGCGAACCGCCGTTTGTAAACGCATTATAATGATGCACACAGCAGGATAAGTCAGCGGAGTTGCAACCGATGGACAAAATTGCTTTGACGCTCGACATGCCCGGTCAGGTGCGAATATCTGGCAAGATTATCGCGACGGATGTCAGCTACGATGCGTTCATGCAGGGTTTTGATGGGCAGCATGTGGAGTGGGTGAATGGAGTAGTCATCGAAATGCCTTCGATAGATGCGCGACACGATGCGCTCGTTCACTTTTTCCGGCTTCTGTTTGGTGCATATTTTGATTATGTCGTGGGTCGTGTATTAGGCGACCCGATGATTATGCGGCTGACCGATGTGCGTTCCTCACGTGCGCCGGATATTCTTGTACTGCTCGAAGATCGGCTTGACCAACTGCACCAGAATGAAGTGATCGGTCCTGCGAACCTCGTGATCGAGATCGTATCCGAAGGCAACTCGCGTACCGATTATGTCGACAAACGCCGCGAGTACGAACTTGGCGGTGTGCCGGAATATTGGATTGTCAACCATAAGAAGAAGGATGCCATTTTCCTTCAAATGAACGCGGACGGTATCTACGACGAAATCTTGCCCGACGAAAGAGGATTTTATCGCTCAAAGGCGCTGCCACAGTTCCATTTTCCGGTCGCCGTCCTCTGGCAAGAAAAGCTGCCGGGGTTCAGCGAAATCGGTCGCCTCGTTCAAGTTATGTTTGGCTAAAGCATCGACAACCCACCAGCCGAGGAAATGATTTATGACCACAACAACCGCACCTGACCTGCTCCACCGCCTGAGCATTAACACCGACATCGCCCGTAAAATGCTGACGGGGTTTATCCGTGACCAGATCACCAAAGCGGGGATGAAACGCGCCGTGCTGGGGCTTTCCGGCGGCATCGACTCGGCGCTTTCGGCGTACCTCTCGGTGGAGGCGCTGGGGGCGGAGAACGTACTGGCGGTGCGGATGCCCTATAAAACCTCCAACCCGGCCAGCCTCAACGACGCGGGACTGGTGATCGAGTCGCTGGGCATCCCTTACCTCGACAGCCCGATTACCGAGATGGCTGACCCGCTGATTGACCGCTTCCCCGATATGACGAACCTCCGCAAGGGCAACATCATGGCGCGGCTGCGGATGGTCACGCTGTACGACCAATCGGTGGCGTTCGGCGGCTTGGTGATGGGGACGAGCAATAAGACCGAGTTCCTGCTGGGCTACTCGACCATCTACGGCGACAGCGGCGTGGCGCTGCACCCATTGGCTGACCTCTACAAAGCGCAGGTGCGCCAGCTTTCCCGCGCGATGGGGGTGCCGCAGCCGGTCATCGACAAAGCGCCTTCCGCCGACCTGTGGGAAGGGCAAACCGACGAGGGCGAACTGGGCTACACGTATAACGATGTCGATCAGGTGTTGTTCCTGCTCGTGGATGAACGGTACACGGTGGATGAGGTGGTCGAAGAAGGTTTCGAGCGTGACTTCGTGGAGAAGGTGTGGTCGCGGGTGAAGATCAACCACTACAAGCGCACCATGCCGAACATCGCCAAACTCAGCCGCCGCAGCATCGGCCACGATTTCCTCTACCTGCGCGACTTTACAGGGCGGTGAGCCATTTTATAATAGCGAAAGTTGCAAGTGTTCGTTGGAAGCGGCAGTAATTTGCTTGCCTTCCGCTTTATCAAGCATGTACTCCCTAATACAATTGGCGACGAACTCGGCAAGTTTAACAGGAACCGCATTACCGATTAGCTGTTCAAGTTCTGTTTTCGACCCTTTGAATACGAAATTTTGAGGGAATGTTTGCAGATAACTTCTTTCCAGAGTTGTTAAAGGTCGCACATTCAGGCCAACAGGCGCTGAATCACCCGGATGTCGTTTATAGGTCTCTGGAATAGGGCGGTTAACACCACGAACAGTTGGGCTGGGTTCATGTATACTAAACACTGCCCTTCGCGCATAACTTCTTGGATGCCGATAGTAATATTCTATACCAAGACTATCTCCTAAGTAGTCATAGACGGTCATGGCTTCTAGTGACGTATTTTTGATGAAATAGGGCGTTAAGGCATCATCAATCCCATTTAGCTCCCCAACTAAAAAAAGACGCTTTCGGTTCTGCGGTACACCGCATAAGGAAGCATTTAAGACATGCTCTGTTAGTGCATATCCCGCTTGCCGAAATACTCTTTTGGCCTCTTTGTAGTTTTTACTCGATATAATGCGTTCGACATTTTCCATAACAAACCACTGCGGTTTCACGCTACTAACAATTGAGGCATAAGTGATTGTTAAATCAGCTCGCCCTAACGATTCGTCTCGTTTACCTGCACTCGAATAATCTTGACATGGAGGCCCACCAATAATCATATCAGGGGCCAACTCTTCAAGTTGAACATAATTACTAAGGTTGCCGAGATCAACTTGATAAATGGGGTGCGCGAAATTAAGTTTATAGACTTGAATCGCAGCTTGCCAATTATCGTATGCTGCTACAATATCGAAACCCGCATTCTGAAATCCGAGCGATAATCCGCCACAACCTGAAAATAAATCGATTGTTCGCATATTTATCAGTCTCCAAAAAGACCTGTTGTATTCATGATTGCTGCATCAAGGCGACGTTCAGGACTGAGTAGTTTTTCACCATTTCCAAGAATGATATTTCTTATTTCGTCTCGCTGTATGCGGGGATGAACAAGTTCAAGACTATTCATCAAAGCGCGTGTAACCATACCATTCACGGCGAACGCTTTATCATTTTTAGTGTTGAATGACATAGTGTCAATAATTGCTTTGTGATTAAACTTGCCTTCAGCAACAAAGTCTATCAGCATTTTCGTAAGCCAAGCAATTGAACGAGCGCCACGAGATACACCACCGCGAATAAGTAGTGCTTCTCGGAAGAATAGACGTGTAAAAGCAAAATTGCTCCACACAAAAATATCAAAAGCATCCTTGTGAAGGATCAGTTTTTTGCCCTCGGTTTTCCAAACGGGTTGCAAAACTAAAGGTTGTTGAAGATGCAAATTTGTCATCATGAACGTATTCAGAATATCTGCCATGCGGGGAATTATAGGCGCTACCTCTGCAATATCTGTCCAATCGCGTATTAGCGGTAATTGGTTGAAAAGGCGTTCTAACTCTGCTATTTCGGATTGTAATTGGGATGCGATACTTAAAGCCAAATAGACGATGGTATCTGGTCTTACGACAATTTCGCACCCATAAAGCTCTTCAGCTAAAGCCGCAGTAGAATTATCTGGTAACGCGGTTAGTTTTATTTCTAAACCCCGTTTGCATAACCCGGTCTCTTGATCCATGATCACGAGATCAGCGCGTGGTAAATTATTAACCACCAATGGCTGATAAGGGATGAAGTCACTTTCGAACGAAAAATATATACTGGGATGGCGCAGTGGGAATGCAAAAACTGTTTCGGTTGGGATATATGAATGATCTAATATGCCCTCCCCATTGATCGTTAGATAAACAGGGTTAATGCCTTTTTGATCCATATAACAAGCAAGCGCGACTGGGAAAGCATTATTGAAAATATTTTTGCCCCAATTTTCAGCTTTTCTAAAGTCGCGATTGGAATTTGTAATCCCAAATAAGGTAGGATGAGGTAATGTTTGGTTGAGCATATCCAACATAATAAAGTAAAAACTAGAAGTTCAGATTGATATAGTATACTTTTTTCAGCCCATTTGGGTATTTCTACCTGTCGAACTGAAAAAAATTTCTTTGAAAAGGAACTAAAAAAATTATGGCTCGATTTACAGGCAAAGTAGCGATTGTGACCGGTGGTGCGTCTGGCATCGGCGCGGCGGTGGCACGGGAGTTTGCCGCCGAGGGTGCGGCGGTCGCCATCTTCGACATCAACGTGCCGCTGGGCGAAAGTTACGCCGCCGAACTGCAAGCCGCCGGATACCGCGTCCGCTTTCACCGTGTCGATGTGTCCGAAGCGGAAGCCGTACAAGCGGCGGTGGCAGCGGTTGCCAGCGAATATGGCAGCGTGAACTGCCTCGTCAACTGCGCCGTCAGCTTCACCTCCAAGGGCATTGATGTGACCACCGCCGAGTGGGAACGCAGCCTCGGCGTGAACGTGCGCGGCACATCCAACACCGTGCAAGCCTGCTACCCGCACATGAAGGCGGCTGGTGGTGGCGCGGTCGTCAACATCGCCAGCATATCCGCCCACATCGCCCAACCCGACCGCTGGACGTACAACGCCACCAAAGGCGCAATCGTCACCCTGAGCAAGTGTCAGGCGCTCGACCTCGCACCAGCTAAAATCCGCGTCAATGTCGTCAGCCCCGGTTGGGTGTGGACACCGGAAGTCGACAAAGCTGCCAGCGGCGACCGTGCGAAGTGGGAACCGGTCTGGGGGCGCTACCACATGCTGCGCCGCTTGGGGCAGCCCGCGGAAGTCGCCCGCGCGGTTCTGTTCCTGTGCAGTGATGATGCCAGCTTCATCACTGCCGCCGAACTGCCGGTTGATGGGGGCTACCTCGGCATGGGCAGCGAGGGCTTGGGCGAAACCTCCTCGTTCGCCGGTACGCAGTAAACCCTAGCTATCGTGCGCGCTGTAACTCGTGCATTGAGCGTAACGGTCGCCATCCCGATTGCGGGTATGGTCGTCCTTGCGCTCATAACACCGCTGACGTTGTCGGGAGTGCTTTACCTCGTCGGCACGGTCGCCTTCACGGTGGGGCTGTGCGCTATCGCGTGGGGATACAAGCGTGGTCGCTGGGTTTTGGGGTTGGGGCTAGTGCTGATTCTCGCCGTTGCCGCCGTGCGGATGCTTTCGCCTCAGAATGGCAGCATAAAACAACTGCTCCTGCCGCATGGGACCATATCTTGCGGGGTCAACTGCCTCATCGATGAGCAGGATGCCGCCTTATTTTCGACGCGGGTGCTGCCGTTCGTCGGGTGGATTTCCCCACGCGAGCAAGAGGGGTTAGTCGGGGCGATGCACGCCGGTTATCAGCAAATGAACGCCGTTCAACCCCTGATCGCTTCGCCCTTCATCCATACCTACCTCGGCCTACAACGTGCCGATGCTTTCGACGCGGTGGTGATCGAACCGGAAACCGACCAACCGCCTGAATGGGGGCTGATTTTTCTGCACGGCTTCACGGGCAACTTCACCATGCCCTGCTGGTTGATGGCGCAAACCGTCAGCGCGTTTCAGTCCCTCACTGTTTGCCCATCGGTCGGCTGGAAGGGCGATTGGTGGACGGCGAACGGCGAAGCTACCCTGCGCGAAACCATCGCTTATTTACACCAGCGCGGCGTGAACCGCATCGTGTTAGCGGGGCTTTCCAACGGGGCGCTCGGCACAAGCGAACTCGCCTCTAAACTCAAAGATGAACTTGCTGGCCTCATCCTGCTTTCGGGTGCATCATTGGATGCACCAGACTCCGGCCTACCGGTGCTTATCCTCACCGGAAGCCGCGACGAGCGTATGCCGCCGGAGCTGATACGCGCCTACGCCAATCGAATGGGCGACCAAGCAACCTTTGTCGCGCTGGATTCGGATCACTTTATGCTCGTCAAACAGTTTGATGCCGTTCGAGAACACATTGACCAATGGTTTCGTGAGTTACCATAGAAGTTGTTTTAAGAAATCATTTTAGGAAAACATTATGCTCGAAAAATTAACCTTTCCAATTGTCGATACGCACCTGCATGTGTGGGATACCGGTCTTATTCGCTACCCGTGGCTGGATGACAACGAACTGCTCAACAAGCCTTACCTGCTGGACGACTACAAACGCGCCTGTGGCCCCGTCAACGTCGAGCGCATGGTGTTCCTCCAGTGCGAGGCCGACGTTCGACAGTTCATGCACGAGGCCGAATGGGTGGAAAGCCTCGCCGAGAGCGACCCGCGCTTGCAGGGCATCGTGCCATGGGCACCGCTGGAACATGGCGATGCCGCCCGTGCTGACCTCGATGTGTTAGCCGCCAACCCGCGCGTGAAGGGTATCCGCCGCATCATCCAGTTCGAGCCGGATATGGACTTCTGCCTGCGTCCCGATTTCGTGCGCGGTGTACAGGCACTCACCCGCTACAATCTGAGCTTCGACATCTGCATCGACCACCGCCACATGGCGAACACCATCCAGATGGTACGCCAATGCTCCGATGTGCGCTTCATCATCGACCATATCGCCAAGCCGGACATCAAAAACGGCCTGCTCGATCCGTGGCGCGAACACATGCGAACCTTCGCGAGCTTCCCCAATGTCTGGTGCAAAATCTCCGGCCTCGTCACCGAAGCTGACCACAAGACATGGACACGGGAACAGTTGAAACCGTATATCGACCATGTGATTGAGTGCTTTGGCTTCAACCGTGTGATGTACGGCGGCGACTGGCCGGTCGCCTACCAAGCCACCGAATACCCGCGCTGGGTGGAAACCTTGCTGTGGGCAGTGGAGGGCTGCACCGAGGACGAACTGCGGAAACTGTTCCGCGAAAACGCCATCGCATTTTACCGGCTGGGGTAAAACACGCCGTTCGTATGTTACAATCGGGTAATATTCAACTCTACAATCAGTGATCGTTTAAGTGACGCGCCATTACGACCAAATCATCGTTATTGACATTGAATGCACCTGCTGGGAGCGTGCAGTTCCCGCCGGGCAAGAGAATGAGATCATCGAGATCGGCATCTGCCGCCTGAAACCCGCTACCGGTGAACGCATCGAGAAGCGCAGCATCATCGTCAAACCCGAACGTTCAACCGTCAGCCCGTTTTGCACCGAACTCACCTCGCTCACCCAGCAGCAGGTTGACGCGGGTATTCCGTTTGCGGAAGCCTGTGCCATCCTCGAAAAAGAATATAAAACACGCCAGCGTGTATGGGCGAGCTACGGCGACTTTGACCGCCAGCAGTTCGAGAAACAGTGTCGCGACCGGGGGATCAAGTACCCCTTCAGCCCATCACACCTGAACATCAAAACGCTGTTCACACTAATTCAAGGGCTGCGCCACGACATCAGTATGGCGCAGGCGATGGAGAGACTGAACCTGACATTGGAAGGTCGCCACCATCGCGGCGATGACGATGCTTGGAATGCCGCGCAAATGCTCCACCTGATTCTAACGGCGCGGAAGGAACCAAAGCCAACATGAAATGAACCTCTGTTGGCCGCGTCCGCAATCAGCAGATCGCGGCGGTCGCTGACTACGAAGTGTAGCCCCTCACGTCAGCAGTGCCGGCAGCCACACCTGAAAATGCGTGCCGCTGCCGGGTGTACTTTCCACTTTGATATGTCCGCCGTGCTGCTCGGTAATCATCTTGACGATGGAGAGGCCGAGTCCCGTTCCGCCCTGCTGCATGTTGCGGGCGGCATCCGCGCGGTAAAAACGCTCGAAGATGCGCGAAATTTGCTCCGGTGTGATGCCGATGCCACTGTCACGCACACTCGTCACCACGCCGGAGGCTTGCGCCCAAACTTCGATGGAGATTTTGCCGGTCGAGGGGGTGTAATTGATGGCGTTTTCAACAAGGTTCGTGAACATCCGCCATAAATCCTCAGCATTACCGGAAACGGTTGGTAATTCGAGCGCCAGATCAAGGTCGAGCGTCTGCTGTTTGGCTTCGGCACGCGGGCGTAAATTCGCCTCAACGCTGCTCATAAGCGCCCGCATATCCACCGGATTGCGAATGGGCTGTTCCAACTGGTCAAGCCGCGAGACGGTCAGCACATCCTGAATCAACTTCTCTAAGCGTTCGGTTTGATCTTTGATGGATTGCAGCTTCTGCCGCTGGCGGGACGGATCACTAATTTGCTCGATCAAATAGAGGTTGGTTTTAATCACCGAAAGCGGTGTTTTCAGGTCGTGGGATAGGTTGCTGACAAGCAGACCCATCAGTTCAACCCGTTCATGCTCCAATATCAAACGCAGGTTCTGTTCTTCACTTTGTTTGAGTTCGGTGATGTCGCGGCTGACCCCCACCAGCCCGATAATTTCGCCCTGTGCGTCGCGCAGCGGCACTTTGGTCGTGAGATAGGTAATCGGGTTGCCCTTATCATCCTCACCCGGTTCTTCGCGGTTGAGGATCGGAACACCGGTGCGGATCAACTGCTGCTCCTCCGCATAGAAGCGCTCCGCCAGATGCTGCGGCAGGTAATCAAAATCAGTCAGGCCGATTAAGGAATGTTCACGGCTTTTCGGCCCTATGTGATGTACGCCGATGTTGTTCGTCATCAGCACGCGCGAGTTGACATCTTTGGCGTAAATCAGGTCAACGGTGCTGTCCATCACCCCGCGCAGCATATTGCGCTCTTTGAGAAGGGCTTCCGCCGTTCGCTTGGTGCTGGTTAAGCATCCTAGTGTTACCCCGTACAAGCGTAAAATCTGAATATCCGCTTCGGTCAGTGGGCGCTGATTGAGCAGGTTATCCGCCGCCAAAAAGCCGGTGATCTTGTCCCCATCCCACAGGGCGGACATCACGTTCCAACCCTGCCCGACGACCTTTCCTTTATTGTCGTATAAATCACACGAGAAGCGAATGATAAGGTCTTGCTGCCGTGCCAGCGCCCGCTGCATATCGTCGGTATCCCCCCACTGAACAGGTTCCGGCAGCCGTTCGTCGCGCACGCTGCCTTGTTCATCGGTGCCGTAGGTCGGGATCATGCAGTCGGGGCGATCTGCGAGGAAAAAGAGAGCCATCCGGTCAAACCCGAGCTGGCCCAACCCGCGTTCAATCGCTTGACGGCAAATGTCGTCCAGCGTCGGCGCGGTCATCAAATCAACGCTGATCTTTTGGAGGGCGGTCAGCCGGTTGAGAAACGATTCAGGGTTCAGTTGTGCAGGGATAGGGGTGGTGATGGCGCACATACCCTCTTTGCGCCACGCCCGCCGCCACTGCCGCACGAGGCTGGGTGCGACATCCGCCACGTCCGCCGCAGCCTCGACGGAATAGCCTTTGTGCAGCATTCGCAAAGCTATCGCGCGTACACGCACGTCGGGTTGGGCTGCGTGGTGAATCGCTTCTTCAATATCGCGCAGTTCGCTCGCGCTTAACTGAAAGATCGGTTTACTTCTCATATTTAAAATGGCAAGCAAGCTAGTAATATTTGATGCCCCAAGAAAGCGTGAATTCGCTCGCTGATGCCAACATTTCAGAAGGCAAATGCGTGTTTTTCTTATGGCATATTTAATTCTACCGTGCAAAATGAAATTTATTAATTAACAGAAGTCTAAACGACAAGCGCTAGACCGTTGAAAGACTAACGGGCGCTCGGTAGATATGCGCCCGTTAGAAGCGGTTTGAAACGTAGGTTTGGGGATAATCGGATGCGAGACAGCGCGTCCCTACAAGAAATTCGCTTTACAATCTCGCGTTTCTGTAGGGACAGTATACTTGCTGCCCGGCATTTTCAGACCTCAAATGGTTTCATAGTATCAATTAGGGTGCTAGATACTTTCGACCGCTGCCCGCATCCGCTCCAAGATTTCCGTCAGCGTTTCGCGCGTCGTGCCGTAGTTGACGCGGGTAAAGCCTTTCCCGGCCTCGCCGAAGCCGATGCCGTCACCCAGCGCCACCCGCGCCTTTTCGAGGAAGAACTTGTAGGGGCTTTCGGCGGGTAGGTTCATCGCGTTCCAATCCAACCAGCCGAGGTAGGTGGCTTCCGGCTTGGTGTAGCGCACCTGCGGGAAATGCTCCTGTACATACGCCACCAGAAAATCGCGGTTGCCGCGCAGGTAGGGCAGCAGCTCGTCCAACCACGGCTGGCACTCGGCATAAGCCGCTTCCGCCCCCGCGTAACCGAACGTACCGACGTGTGGCATGAATCCCATCATCGACTTTTCGAGGGTTGCCCGCAGCGCCTCATTTTGGATGACCGAAAACGCGAGGCCCAGCGCCGGAACATTGAACGTCTTGCTCGGTGACATAATCGTAATCGTCCGGTCGGCGATTTCCGGCGATAGGCTCGCCATCGGTATATGCTGCCCGCCGTCCATAATCAAGTCGCAGTGGATTTCATCGGCGCAGATCAGGATGTTGTGGCGCAAACAGATTGCCGCCAGCCGTTCCAGTTCCGCCTGCGACCACATCCTGCCAACCGGGTTATGCGGGTTACACAGGATAAACACCTTCGTGCGCGGGGTAATCGCCGCCTCGAAAGCGTCAAAATCCACTTCATAGCGAATTTCCTGCCCATTCTGCACCACACGCATATCCACCATTGTCGCCACACGGTCGCTGTTCGCCGGTGCGCTGATGAACGGCGGATAAACCGGCGTGGTCATCAGCACCTCGTCCCCCGGTGCGGTGAACGCCTTGCTGACAAAGTTCAACACACTCACGAGGTTCGGTGTAAACATGAAGTCGGTCGTTTTCACCTGCCAGTGATAACGGTCAGCCAGACGCTTCACCAGCGTTTCGCGCAGCACCTTCGAGTCGAGGTGGTAGCCGAATACCGCGTGATCGGCGGCTTTGTGCAGCGCCTTCAGGATCGGTTCCGGGCTGCGAAAATCGGTATCCGCCACCCACGCAGGCAGCACGTCTGCATCATAGTAATTCCATTTGGCGCTGCCGGAATTGCGGCGGTCAATGATTTCATCAAAGATTGAAGGCATGAGTTTCACGTCCTTTAGAATGCTCAGGGTAATGAACTTGAGCGTTGACGATGGCTAAAGGTCAAAACATACCCAACCCGTTATACGGTCGCTATATCCAACCGTGTCAATTCGATAGGGCTTACATATTCAGCCAGAACACCGGCTCGCCGAACACTTCTTCGCTCGCCCGCAGGAAACCCGCACCCGCGTACAACCGCTGCGCCGGAACATTCTCAGGGTGAACCGTGAGAGAGATCACACGGCATTCGGGGAAGTGCTGCTGCACCTGTTCGATGAACGCCGTCAGCGCCAGTTTGCCGTACCCCTGACCCTGATAACGCTGGTCGATGAAAAAGTGATACATCCAATATTGGTCGGTCGAGTCCGGCTCAAAGGCCAGTTCGGCAAACCCGATCATCTCATATCCGGCGTAAATGGCGTAGGGTATCCACACCAACCCCAGCGGCCGCACGTAAGCCTTCGCCAACCCCACCATCGCGATTGGCGCGTAATCGGCGACAAATCGCTGCTGTTCCGGCTTCACGCTCAGTTCAAGCGCCTCGCGCCAGTTCTCACGGCTCAATTCGCGTAGGGTAATGTGTGTCATCATGGAGTTCCAATCGCCCAGCTTCTGCAATGCTAATCTCCCGCCCGTCGGTCAAAAGTGCGTAATCCTCCGCGCTCACGACCAGCAGCGGTGGTGCGCTGGCGTAAAGTTCCCTCGCCACGACCGCACCCAACGCCAGTATACCATCCGCCTCCGCCGTGATGATGGCGGCTGGCGCGGTGTGCAGCCGTACCGCCTCCAGCAGGATACTGCTCGCGCTGCTCGATCCGCGCCCGCTCGGCATCACCAGCACCCGCCCGCTGACGATGCAGCCGCTTTGTGGATGCCGCCGGTCGATGATTTCGCCCGTTGTCGGTTCCAACCCGCCCCATAAACTCAGCGCCTCGTCCAATTTCAAAATCACACCGGAAGTCGTTCCAGCCACTAGCACGCGGGCATTCATCGTCGTCATAAACCAATCCTACATCAGTGATTTGCCACACTCGTGAATAATTGATCGTGTTGTTCCCTGCCCTGTTACCACGGGCTATCAGCGGAGTGAGCCTGCGAACGTGTTGATGTGGGGCTAGGGAGGGTGTCTGCATTTCAGCTTCCCTCAATCTGATCCAACACCGCCAGCAGTTCCAACGGCTGCAAAATGGTGTACTGCGGCACTTCGCTATCATCCGCCGGAATCTTTGACCTTCGCGGCGACCAATTCAACCACACGCTGATGATACCCAGTGCGTTCGCCCCTTTGATGTCGCGTTCCAAATTGTTGCCGACCATCACCACCCGCCCATAATCGGCTGCCTCAATCCCAAGCTGCCGCAGCGCGTGGTAAAAAATGTCAGGATGCGGCTTATCGACACCCACCTGCGCCGAAATCGCGTAGATGTCGAATAGGCTGTACAAGCCGTGCGGGTGCAGGTTGTTGGTAAAGGTATCGGCTGGCCCGTCTGCCACCAGCGCCAGTGGATAACCCCGCGCTTTCAGGGCGTGTATCAACTCGCCCGCGCCGGGGATCAGCGCCGCGCGCAGCGAGACACCCTCCGCGTTCTTATCCTCGGTCGCCTCATCCACCAACGTATCGCCACAATCTAAAAATATCGCTCGTATTTTGTGTTCCATCGTTACTCAGATTCTTATTGCAGTTTTTGCAATAAGGATGAACGCTATTTCAAAAATTGGCAAAATTTGAAATAGTCTCGTATTGCTCCCCTCCCTCGCTTGCGGGGGAGGGGCTGGGGGTAGGGGTCTAACAATTTCATTCCCACAACCCCGCATCCCGCCACACGCTGCCCTGCGCCGCCGACCGCACACACTCGCTCAGGCTGCCGTACACCACCTGAAACCCGATGTTACCGGGCGAGTAGTGGGCAAACTTGCCGGAGTTGGTCATCAATATCCCCGCCCGCGCCTTCACAATCGGCGTAACCACCACGCACGTATCCACCACGATCTGCACCCCCGCCGCCAGCAGCCGTTCCAGCCAACCGCGCTTCTGCAAGTTGACCTGCACAATCCGGTTGGTACACACGATGAACTCCACCGAAGCCTGCGGCGGATAAACCTCCACCAGCGGCAGCAAATCGGCAAACTCGCTCATCGAGAAGTGCGGGCTGCCCAGCGCCACCACGTTGACTACCCCATCCGGCACCGTCGCCAGCTTATCGCGCATCTGCCGCAGCATACCCAGCGTGACCACAACCGCTTGCTCCGGCGGTTGATGCTGGAACGCGGCCTCGACCGTCGCCGCTTCCGGTGTCAACCCGACCGCGTGGAACAATCCGACCGCGCCGGATGAAGCCGCCGCTGCCCCCAACGCCTTCAGTTGATCTTCCGTCACCGTCGTGGGCAGCCCGTCAATCACGGGGATGCGGTTAGCACTTTGCGAACCCATCAGATACCCCAGCACCGGATATAAAACGCTGTCATCCAGCAGCCGTTCGGGGATGCCCTCTAGCCGGAACAAGATTTGCCCGCGTCGGTTTTCCGTCAGATGCAGCCCCACCGCTGGCGCACGCCCCGTAATCGCCGCGCAAATGTCGATGAAGTCGCCGTAGCGGTGCGTCCGCGCCCCCAGCACCGAGTTCGCGAACACAATCGCGTTGCTCTCCGCCCACGCGATCTGCTCCCCAAACGCTGGACGGTAGCCCGTCTGGTAGGGCGCACACGTATAAATCGGCTGGCAGCCCATCGCCTCGTAAGCCTTCATCGTGCGTGTGGCATATTCCGCCACCTGCGCCGTACCTTGAAAGTGTTCAGGGTGGATCAAGTCCATCGCGCCGACGTTGAGCGAGGTTGGCACAACCACCTGCGCCCCACCCGCCACCAGCTTCTCCGCGAACTCCAACCCGGAGTAACCGTGATACAAGCAGCCGTCGATGTGCGCCGCCGTAATGTCCAGCAGTTCACTCGCGCCGTAAACCGCCGCCATCGTCGTCAGGATACACATCGCCATCTGCGCCGCCGCACCCTGCTCGCCATCCAGCATCGCCCTATCCCGTGGGGAGAGTGTGAGGGTAGTCATAGAATGACCTGTTCCATTGAAATAACTCTTTTAGATGCTGGCACAAAATATACTCGAAATTGTGATTCCTTTGGCAACGTACGTAGATAATCTGCCAATTGTCGATCTATTTTTAGACCCAGATAGAATCTTTTTCCATTAACTTCAGCATAACCGAAATTTTTAGCCGTCCAACTCTTAGTCACGCCTTGAGTAACCTCAACATGCATTCCTCTAGTATCGGATACGATTTGCCATTTTTTATAGCCAAGCATGGTTAAAAATATTGCGGTAGGTATAACTCCAAACACAAGAATAATAGAAGGTTTGTCGTAAGTTGGTGGCGCAACATCAGCCAGTTTAATGGCTATAAACCAGCCAATAATAAGCACAGCCCCTATTGGTATTAAGTTAAAGAGAATTTCACGATTAATCATCTTATGCAAATACTGAGATTGCTGTTGAGAAAGTGTTCCATCACGGTTCGCCGCCAAATCATCCGCCGTGAAGTCAAATATTCGCATCAGTTCAGCGTCGGGTAGAGTCATGACACACCTTTAAGCAATCGTTTGAGATCATTAAAAAGTTCTTGGCTGACTCACACGAGTATAACGCTGTTTATCTAACCTCTACACTGAACGCCATAATCCCCTGTAGGGGCGCAAGGCTTGCGCCCTCTCGCTCCCACCCACCCACATCCCCACGTTCGTAGGGACAGCAGATAGGCTGTCCGCTTCCGCCTCCCCAACACCACACATCCCCACGTCCGTAGGTCAACCTATCTACCATCCCTGTTTACGGGGGTTTATTCCGCTTGCCATAGGGTTTATCCTATGGCAAACGCTGACCCGCAAAATCCTTAACTTGCCGTCTCTTGCTTTCCTTCGCCTTAACCAGAACTGTATGCTTAATCATCCGGCGGCACTAACCCAACCACCCTCGCCAACCCTGCACTGGCTTCGCTTTCAACTTGAAACTTGCCACTTGAAACTTCACACTATTATTTCCTACGTTTGAATTAGGTTTGTGCCACTAACCATTTACCAACCATCTACCAACCACTCCCCGCCAATCCTCCCCTACAAAGTTAACGCCACCACCCATTAAAAGTGACCAAATGTTCTGACAAATGTTCACCCTTTCACTTCTAATCTCTGCTATGCTGTTCAAAGGGGCTAAACTATTCCCTCCCTGTTACTCTATCAGCGTAGTGAGCCTGCGAACGTGCTGATGTGGGAAGGGTTGGGGATGGGGTCTATTCCACCCCACGCACCTTAACAACCACATCCCCTTGGCGTTCTCTATCTTTCTTGGCGTACTGTGCGAAGCCTCCTGTGGATGGCGATTCGCATTTGCCTTTGCCTTAAGCTAATGACTGTGGACTAAAGACTATCGACTGATAATTGGCGCTCTACTGCCGCCGCCGCCGCCGCCACTGCCGCCACAAAAGAATCGTCGGAATCGGCGCAAAAAAGGAGTCCGCATTTGCAGTTTTCGCAGTATTTCGCAAATCGCTCCCTCGCCACCGCCGTCGAAGTCATGCTGTAACAACAACATCAACTGCAACAACTGCAATATTTTGAACCTTTGCAACGTTGATGAGCAAATTCGCCGCCCTATAACCTCGGCGATTGGCATCATATTTTGTATAGACTTGAGACTTAAATCTTGTAGCTTAAAACTATCTTTGAGGGAGGAGGTGGTATGCCAAGACACGAAGCAGTAATGCATATCTTCAAGAATCGTAGTATACCGCCCTGCTTGCCAACGCGCCACACATTGGGGGATTATTTTTCGCTTTTTTGAACGACAATGACCTTCCGATTGGCTAACGAAAGGGCAACTACATGGGGAATGAACTGCGCGGGAAAGTCGCTGTCGTCACAGGGTCAAGTCGCGGGGTCGGCAAAGGGGTCGCCCTCAGCTTGGGCGAAGCCGGCGCAACTGTGTACGTCGTCGGTCGTACCGATGCCAACCATCAAGCAACCGTACCTCTCGCTGGAACCGTCGAATTAACCGCTGAGGAAGTCACCCAAATGGGGGGCATGGGCATCGCGGCTCGTGCCGACCTCCGCGATGATGCCCAGATCGAAGCGCTCTTTAAACGGGTAGAAGACGAGCAGGGGCGGCTCGATATTCTGGTCAACGCGGCGTGGGCGGGCTACGAAGGGCTGCATACCATGTCCGACTTCCCCTTTAACCAATACTTCTGGGAGCGCCGCCTGAGCTATTGGGATGATAATCTGTTCGCCGTCCGCGCGGCCTTCCTATCCAGTGTGTTCGCCGCCCGCATCATGTCCAAGCAGGGCAGCGGCCTCATCGCCAACATCTCCGCCTACGCCGTCACTTACGATGAAGGTCACCGCAACGCCGCTTACTTCAACGCCAAAATCAGCACCGAACGGCTGATTGCCGACATCGCCGTAGAACTGCGCCCCTTCAACGTCACGGCGGTCGCCCTCTGGCCGGGGCTGGTTCGCACCGAAGGCATCATGCTTCACGAAAAGTATATGGATCTCTCCAACAGTGAGTCGGCCCAGTTCACCGGTCGCGCCGTTGTTGCCCTCGCCGCTGCTCCCAACGCCCTCACTAAATCAGGGCAGAGTTTGTGGGTGTCTGATCTCGCGCAGGAGTACAACTTCACTGATATTGATGGTCGTGTCCTCGTCCCAACATGGAAGCCGAAGTAACTCCAATATAGCCGAATCAATAGGTGGGCGGCAGCTACCTTGCCGCCCATCTTAAAAGCGTTATAATAGTCACATACTTTCGTCCAATTACGCTCCAGTCCAAGCCGAACTGGAGGTTAGGGGGAACTTCCACCAAACTGGCTGTCACATTTGCAAAAACGACACATTCTTCCGCCAATCCGCGCCCCACCTTTATCCGTTCAACCCACGTTCTATCGGTTGCCTCGTTATAGGCACTTCTGATTTCACTCGCATTCGATATTGCTTGCCCTCGTTGATGAGCGGTCAGCAAACAGCCTCCCACGAACTAAGCCACTATGGGAGATCACCAATTGGCTGAAAGGGCGATGTTTAAATGTCAACTCTGCAAGCAGGTTACACCCGCTAAAACCAAAGCCAAGCGCGTCGTGCTCGAAACACGCCCGCGCATCTACAAGCATCCAGCCGACAAAAGAACCAAAATAACCCCACCGGACACCTACGGTCGCGAGATCGTCAGGGAGGTTATCGCCTGCCCCGAGTGCGCCGCCCAATACAATCTGCAAAAAGATAAGGCCTAGCCGTCTAACCTAGAATCATCAGGGGCGCATCCATGTGGCGCGCCCCTGAGATTGAACGTCTCTGTATGGGAGGATCTGTGATCCTCCCGTATGGCTCCCCTCGCCCTGAGGGAGAGGGGATGGGGGTGAGGGTTTTAGGTATCCCACTCACCCTCCCGTTTCCGATAACTCTACGGTTTCGCGACCGTCCACTTACCACCCAAGCCCTCGCCGTTGGTTTCACCCACTTCGAGGTCATCCTTGAAGTAGTACAGGGGCATACCGTTGTAGGTCACCATTTGTTCGCCGTTGTCCAGAACGATTGCGCCCAGCTCGCCGCTCACGTTCGCACCGGCCACCAGTTTGTCATCCGCGCCGATGGTGAACGCCGGCCAGTTTTCGAGGCATTGATCCTTACAATTGCTCACGCCAGCCGTATCATCGCTGAAGGTGTACAGGGTGCCGCCGTTGTTGGAGACCAGCAGATCGCCCAGCGTTTCGTTGCTGCTGACCGCTACGGTTTCCGGCGCGACCACATGCCACTTTTCACCCACGCCGTCACCCAGCGTGTCACCAACGGCCTTGTCGTCCTTCCAGTAGTACAGGGGCATACCGTTGTAGGTCACTTGCAGTTGCTCGGTATCGGTGCGGGTAATGGCGTTCCATGTACCGGGCAGGTTGACACCAGAAACGAGATCATCCGCGCTGTCCACCAGTACCGGCGGCCAATTGGTCGCGCATTGGTCGTAGCAGTTACTCACGTCAGCCGTGTCATTGTCGAACTCATACACGGTCATACCAGTCGGCCCGACCAGTGCCGTACCGACGGTCGGCAAGACCTGACCGTAAACAGTCGCCGGAGGAACAATCCACCAGTTACGACCGACACGGTTACCGGTGGTGTCACCCACTTCGCTGTCCTGGAACCAGTAGTACAGGGGGATACCGTTGTAAGTCACCTGTAAAGTACCGTCATCGCGTTCGGTGGTTCCCAGCGTACCGGGGATGCCCTCGGCTGCCGTCAGGCCATCAGCACTTTCGACGATCAGCGGAGGCCACGCCTCGGCGCAGCGGTCATAACACACGCTGGTGTTGACGGGATCAGGGGTAAAGCTGTACAGAGTCATACCTTCTGGCCCGACCAGATACGAACCGAGCGTATCCGATTCACCCAAGCCGACCGTTGGCCCATCTTGCGCCATCACGGCAACCGAACTAATTAAGAGTACAGCCAGTAAAAACAATGCTATTCTGCGAAACATAACCTTTTCCTCCCTACGGTTTATGCGATAGCAGACCCTTAAAATGCCTGCCTATTGTGTTAATCGTCAGGAAGATCGGTTTTGGATTGCGTCCAATCACTTTACAGTTGGCGGCCTAAACTGCTAGACTGGTGCGGTGGAGCAGAATACCCATGCAGTCACTATTCGATGATATAGACATCATGAACCGCATCACCGCGCGGGATCAGCAGGCATTCAAGGCGCTTTATCAGGAATATGGTAAGGCCGTTTACAGTTTGGCTTACCAGATGCTCCAAAACTCCACGCTGGCGGAAGAAGTCGCACAGGATACGTTCGTGAAGGTCTGGCAGAGCAAAAGCCATTGGGACCCGAAAAAGGGCAAGCTCAAAAATTGGCTGCTGACCATCACCCAATTCACTGCCATCGACCGCCTGCGCCACGAACGCCGTCAGCCCATGCTGCATCCCGATTCGATTGAGGAAATGGCGGAAGAAATCCCGGCCTATGCCAGTGAAACGCTCTGGCGGGATGGGACGGTACTACGATTACTCGTCCAACAGCTACCGGAGGAACAATCAACGTTAATCGCGCTGGCGTTCTTTCGTGGGATGAGCCACGGCGATATTGCCGAAGTGACCCATATCCCCTTAGGCACGGTCAAAACACGGTTGCGTACCGGCTTACAACGCCTGCGCGAATTGTGGCTGGAGTCGGTACATCAAACATCTAAATCCAGCTAAACGGTCGTATAATACTTTTAGGAAGTGAGTTCGAGCAGACGCAATGAGTTCTGAGCAAAAAATCGGTTCGGTGAGCAACTGCGAAGCCGTCCGAGAACTGATCCCCGATTATGCCTTCGGCTTGACGGACGCGGAACAAAACCGCTTCGTCGAAGCACATCTCCCCCTGTGCGCCGAGGCTGCTGCTGAACTCGCCGAATTCCGCCAAATCCAAGCTGAAATGCGTGCCGATGTCCAACAGGTCGAACCACCACTTTCACTGGAAGCCAAGCTGATGGCCGCGATTGCTGAACCCAACAGTGCCCCTGTTATTCGTACGCCTATCCAAGACGCACCAAGCCTAACACCCATCACTCGCGAACCGCGTCATCGTGTGCTGCCGTTGGGCTGGCTGGCTGCCGCTGCCGCGATCATCGCGCTGGTGCTTAGTAACGGTTATTGGCTGGGGCGCGTCAACGACTTGAATGAAGAAAAAGCCCAACTCGCGGGGCAGCTCGTCGCCAACAACGGCACGGATACACCCGCTTTCGTTCTCACCAGCACCAGTGGCCTGCGCTGGGTACGGCTGCCACCTGCCGAAGAAGCGGCTGATACCTCCGCCTTCCTGATGTGGAACGCCGAGAGCAAAATCGGCTTGCTCTACGCGCACGGCTTCCCTGAACTCGCCGTCGGTAAAACCTATCAACTGTGGTTGACGCGCGGTGAAACCCGCACGAGCGTCGGTACGTTCCGCGTGGATGCCGAGGGTAAGGGCGCGATGCTGTTCAGCAGTGAAGAACCGATTGACCAGTTCACATGGGCGCGCATCACCGACGAGCCGGAGAACGGCAGTCCGCAGCCGACTGGCCCAATTGTGGTGATCGGCAAGCTCTCAACCTAACCCCAACAAAGGATAACAACGATGACACGTCGTTTTTTGCTGCGTCAGATTATTTTCGCCATCGGTCATGATTCGTGGGTAATGGACGAACGCGACCAGAAGATATTCCTTATCGACCACAAGACGGTCGCGCTCCGCAAGACGTACGTCATGTACGACACGAACAAGCAGGAAGTGCTGAAAATCCAGCACCAACCGCTGCACCTCCACAAAACCATCACGATTGAGCATCAGGGCAAAACGGTGGCGCAGGTGCAAAAGGCGTGGCTGACACTCTTACGCGACAAGTGGAATATCCAGATGCCGGGTGGTGAGGATTTGGTGGCGCAGGGTAATTTGCTCGACCACGAGTACAGTATTATGCGGGGTGGAGAAACGGTCGCTCAAATCTCGAAGCACTGGTTCACCATCCGCGAGAGTTACGGCGTGGAGGTCTACGACGACCGCCTGAGCGCCATCATGATCGCCCTCACCGTCGCCATCGACGACATGATGCACTCGACCTACGACGAGGCGCGGGAAGATAGGGAGGGGTAGAGGAAACGCTATTTGTTATGGCTTTGTAATTTCTTGATAAGTTTTAAAGCGTCGGGCGTACCACCGCGACGCAATTCAGGAATGATCATGTCAACTTCAGACGGATTTTGCTCGGCGATTTGTCCTAAAGCCCATGTTGCTCTAGCTTGAATGATTTTCTCAAGATCATTAAGCGCAAGTATAAGAAATGGAATTGCACGCGGATCAGCTAAAAGCCCTAGACCTTCAACTGCTGCCTCGCGCAGAGTTTTATCTTCATCACTTAGAAATTCGACTAAAGCATCAAAGGCAGTCGGGTCTTTTAGATCAGCGATAAACCCAATACCGTCTTGAACAACTAGCGGATTGTTATCTCTGTTTACATCGATAGCCTCTAAGAGGGTAATAACCAGATCAGGATGGCGAATCCCGTAATCGCGGAAAAACCCCCATAGAATAGCCAAGGCAATTTCTTGACGGTAGCCATCGCCATTTTTTAGCACTTCAAGTAATCCCGGAACAGCCCGCTCTCTCGCTTGATTAATAACCTCTAATGCTTGAGATCGGAGCGTATAATCTCGGGAACTCATGTTTTCGAGAGCAATTCTTAGTTCATTATCCATAGCTGATAATTCCTCTTACCGCTTTACTCGCCCCACCTTCGCCACCAGTTCACGGACGCGCGGCTCGCTGTCCTCAGGCATGTGCTGAAGGGCGGCCTTCGCCTCCACGCCACCGATGTGCGCCAGCGCCGTCACTGCCGAGAAGCGCACCTGCCACATCTCGTCTTTGAGTGCCTCGACTAGCACCGGCACAGCCGCACGGTCGCCAATCCCACCGAGGCTGTCGGCAGCTTGCTCGCGCACCTGCCAGCGTTCGTCATTCATGCGTTCAATGAGCGGCTGTACGGAGGGTTCGCCAAACCGTTCCAGTACATCCATCAACATCGTTTGCACTTCGCGGTTCTCGTGCCCCACAATCGCAACCAAAGCGGGAATCGCCCGCTCGTCGCCCACCTGCGCCAAGCCGAACGCCGCTTTCGAAATGACTGACGGTTCACTGTCCGCTAGCATACCGGTGAGCGCATCCACCACCACTTCCCCACCGATCTTGGTGAGGACGTGGACGGCACTGTGGCGGGTCTTGGGGTTGGCATCACTTAGCAAGGCAACAAGGGGTTGGAAGGCCGCCGCTTTCAGCCGCACCAGCGCCCACGTCAAATCCTCGCGCACGTTCAAATCCGGCTCGGCGACAAGCGCATCAATCAGCGCGGGAACAAGGCTCAGGTCGTCAGTCTTGCCAAATTCAACAGCCGCCTTGCTGCGAATATTTTTGTCAGGGTTGTAGAGGTCATCGAGTAGGGTGTTCAATGCTGTATCCATCATGAGTAGCTTTACATTTCAAGTTATGTGCATCCGGTATCGGGTGAATACCGGATGCGCCGGGTTATAAGCGTGGGTCGACCGGTTCGCTTTCGAGCGCTAGTACACCGAAGACGCATTCATGTACGCGCCTCAGCGGTTCCTTCCGCACAAAGCGTTCGAGAGCTTCGATACCGAGCGAAAATTCGCGGAGTGCCAAAGAGCGTTTCGCCCCCAAACCGCGTGAACGCAGTTGGTTCAACTGGGTCGGATCGGTGTATTCGGGTCCATAAATAATCCGCAGATATTCACGCCCGCGCACCTTGACCGCAGGTTGCAAGATACCTCGCGAACCTTTGCTGATAAAGTCCAGCGGCTTGACCACCATGCCTTCACCACCACGTCCGGTCATCGCCATCCACCATTCCGTTCCGGTTGCGATACTGGCGCTGTCGGTCACATCAACAACTTGGAAGGCCGTGTGTTGGATTAACCCTGCGTCATCCAAACGCCCCAGCATCTCCATGTGCCACAGGTGATTTTTGTCGGTATGCACGGCACCTTCACTCGCCAGTAAATGAAATGGCGCGAGCTTTAAATCATCCAGTGATTGCACCGGCCAACAGTAGTGACGGTAGGCTTCAACGTACTGCTTGACCATTTGTTGACGGTTTTCAATTTGCGTCAATAACGCGCCCGCTGCCGGTGTGCGAATGCTTGCCTGCTTCAGTACGGTAACAGCCTCGCCTAAAGACAGCCCAGCCGCTGCGCCCACCGCCGCGTATTGCCCGCGCAGGAGTTCTTGTGCCTTCGCTGACCACGGCATTAATTCGCAATCCAATACCATCCAGTCGGTCTGCAATTCTTCCCACAAACCACTGCGGGTGATCGCATCCCGAATGCGCTCAAGGAAAGCCGTTTCAAGCGATAGATTATCGAAAAAGCGTCGTCCAGTGCGTGTATAGCACATCCCGATTCCGCCTTCGATGATGCCGAAGCGGCTGCGTGCAGTATTTTCGTCCTTGCAAATAACGACCACAGCCCGCGAACCCATATGCTTTTCTTCGCAAACGACTGCTGCCACACCGTTATCGCGATAGTAACCAAATGCGCCATCCGGGTATTCGAGCAAATCCGGTAGATGGCTGGTCGCGGTTGGGGACATCGTTGGTGGTAAATAAACCAGCCACTTTGGGTTAACCGCAAACCGGCTCATGACTTCTAAAGCTGCGGTCGCGTTTTGCTCGCGAATAATGATGTTGCTTTGCAAGCGGGTGTTAATCAGTCGCTTGCCACTGACATCCGCAATTTCCAGTACATCGTCCTGCAACTGCTGCGTCGTCAATGCAGGAGCTTGTGCATCCTCATTCAGGAATGGGCGGGCAGGTTCAGCATAGGTATGTACCGCAGGTACGCTAACGAGTTCATTTTCTGGATAACGGAATGCCGTCAATGCGCCACCGAAAACGCAACCAGTGTCAATGTTAATGGTTCGGTTTAACCACTCTGCCTGAGGCACAGGTGTATGTCCATATACAATAGTTGCTTTGCCCCGATATTCAGAAGCCCAATTAAAGCGGATGGGTAAGCCAAATTCATCTGTTTCGCCGGTTGTTTCACCATATAGTGCAAATTCACGCACTGCGCCAGAAGCACGTCCAGCCATCGTTTCTTTCATACCTGCGTGTGCGACAATCAACAAGCCATCATCAAGGACGTAGTGGCTGATGAGGCTGTCAATGAACTTCGTAACCTGTGGCTTAAATTCTGCTGGTTCTGCTTCAAGCTGGTCCAATGACTCGGCTAGGCCATGTTTGAGTTGAACATTCTTCCCTTGCAGCGCACGCATGAGCTTGACATCATGGTTACCGGGCACACATAATGCCGTACCTGAAGCGACCATGTTCATTACTAAGCGTAAGACTAGTGGGGTCTTTGGCCCACGGTCGACCAAATCGCCAAGAAAAACAGCTTTCCGTCCTTGCGGCGGGGTCACAATGTCGCCTTCGATGCTGTACCCCAGTTGGCTGAGTAAGGTGCATAGTTCATCGTAGCAGCCGTGAATATCGCCGATAATGTCGAACGGCCCATGCTCTTGCTTAAGGTTCGTCCATAACGGCACACGATTAATCGTCACTTGTGCCACCTGTGCCTCGGACTTAAGCACGTAAACCTCACGGAAGCCTTCACGTTCCAGACCACGCAGCGAATGTTTGAGGTCGCGCCGCTGCCGTGTAATGACGTGGGGACCAAACTGCCGGTCAGCTCGCTCCCGATTTCGGTCAATGCTAACTTGGTCGGGAATATCGAGCACAATTGCCACAGGACGCGCGTGATAAGTTTTGGCAAGTTCGAGGAGGTTCTTACGCCCCTCGGATTGCACATTGGTTGCGTCAATCACGGTTAACTTCATACGTGCCAACCGTTTTGCCGTGATGAAGTGCAAGAGGTCAAACGCATCGTGACTCGCGTCTTGGCTATTTTCATCGTCCGAAACAAGGCCACGGCAGTAATCCGACGATACGATCTCGGTCGACAAAAAGTGGCTTCGCGCAAAGGTCGATTTACCGCTGCCGGATGCACCGATTAGCACGACAAGTGAGAAGTCGGGTAAGGAAATATTCATGATGTGACCTCGCTGCCCATTTCAAAAACACCCATTTGACTCGGCGCCCCGACAACTGTATTTTCTGGCCCAATCGGTAGAAATTTCACCCGATAACCATGTTCTGCCGCAACCCGATTTGCCCATTTCGCAAATTCTTCTCTGCTCCACTCAAAGCGGTGATCACGGTGACGGAATTTACCAGCGGGTAAACTTTCCCACATCACGTTATATTCCGCATTCGGGGTCGTGACAATCACTGTTCTCGGACGCGCAAACCCGAACACAATATGCTCGAAGGCTGTCAAACGCGGCTGGTCAAGATGCTCAATCACTTCAACAACCGCCGCCGCATCATAACCATTGAGCCGCTCATCCCGATACAGCAGCGAACCGTGAATGAGTTTGAGGCGTTCCTTTAATCGAGGCGGCATCGTATCCAGATGTAGGCGGTCAACTGCTGTTTCCAAAGCACGTACCGAAACATCCATTCCCAGAATTTGGGTGAACGATTTCTCTTTCAATAACAAGCTCAACAACCGCCCTTCACCACAGCCTAAGTCCAGAACACGGCTCGCACCGCTGGCCTTCAATACGGCCAGTACCGCACCCAACCGCTGCTCATGTAAACTCAATGTATGCTCGACAATCTGTTCTTCGGCATCATGCTTTTCCGCTTCTGCTTCTTCGTCCACGCCATCATTGTCGGCTAGTTGAGCAATTGCTTCTCGCTTTAGGCGATGTTGGTGTTTCAAGTAACGGGCGGCGATCAGATCACGCTCAGGGTGTGCAGCAAGCCAACCTTCGCCATGACGCAGCAGCTTATTGACTTCATCGCTGCCAACGTAATAATGTTTTTCGTCATCAAGGACAGGAATCAGGACGTAAATATGGGATAGCGCATCCATTAATCGTGCTGTGATCGATAAATGCACCGTGTAATACATACTTTCACCCCATTCAGGGAATCGAGTATCGAGTGGCTGACGATCAATGAGTAAGCTATAACCCAGTGGTTCGAAAAGCTTTCGCAGCACACTTTCTCCACCACGACATGGTAAGGCAGTAATCATCATTTGCAGCGGGATTGCTGTCTGAGCCAGCTCGGCTCGATCTTTATTTGTTCCTGCCATCGCAGTCGCAAAAACCTGAGCAATTGCTACACTTAAAAATGATGAGGCGACATAGGGACGGTCGTTTACGTATTGATCAAGCGCGAACCGTTCTGCTCCGCCGTTTCGGACTAAGCCGACCGGGTTTATTTCGAGCAGCAGCGCCGCCGTACAAAGGTCGTCGGTCGCTTCGGGATAAAAAACATGGGCTTTCCCAAAAGCGAGATTAAACGTCTGTACCTTATCGGGATGTTTGACCAGCAAGTAGCCTAAATCCGTTGCGGGTTGGTGTGTCGTTGAAATTGTGAGCAGCATATGAATGACCTATTACTCTAATGAAGGAATACATCATATCTGTTTTCGATTGGTTCACAAAGGGTCAATTTGTATTGAAAAGGATACAGGCAAATGCTGAAACCTGTTCGTTATTTCAACAAGTACATCCTCAACCGTGTGCTGCGGTGGTTGGCTTACGCGCCGTTTGGCCCGTTCGCGCTGGTCAAGCATGTCGGGCGGAAAAGCGGTAAGCCTTATGAGACGACGATTATGGCCTTCCCGATTGAGGGCGGGTTCATGATCGCGCTGACTTACGGGCCGGAAGTCGATTGGTACAAGAATGTGCAGGCGGCGGGCGGCTGTACGCTGTTCTTTCACCGTAAAGAATATGCGATCAACCACCTCGAACCGATGGAACCGGACGCTGCCCTGCCGTTATTCCCGCAGCCCCAAAAGACCATCCTCCAGTCGATGGGGCTGGTGAAAAACTTTGTAAAGATGCTGACTGTTTAGCGGACGATACCGCCAGTCGCGCCACCACTGGCGACCACCGCTTGCACCTCATCCGGCGAGATGAGCGGCATATCGCCGGTGATGCCATATTTGAGGGCGGCCATCGCCGTGCCGTAGCGCAGCGCCATCGGTAAGTCGTTCGCGTCCGCCAGCCAGCGGTAGAGGAAACCGGCTGTGAAAGCATCGCCACGCCCCAAGCGGCATACGGGTGCAGCCGGAAACGCCGCCTGCCGGAAGGTCACGCCATCCGCGCCGCACGCAATCGCGCCGTCCGCGCCGAGGGTCATGACAATGGTCGCCTGTGGGTAGCGGTTATGGAGTTCGCCCATGACGGCTTCGGCAGTCAGCGAGGCATCCAACTTAAACAGGGCTTTTGCATCACGCAGGGGCATGAACAGGATGTCTGCGGCTTGCATAAACGGCTCGCAGCCCGCGCGGGCGGTATCCATCGACCACAACTTGCCACGATAGTTCACGTCGAAGCTCAAGCGCCAACCAGCGGCCTTCGCCCGACGCATGGCTTCCTGCGCGGTTTCGTAGGCCGAGGGACTGAGAGCGAGGGTGATGCCTGTTAAGTGGAGAAGCTGCCCCTCTCCTTTTTGAAACAGATTTGGCGGCAGGTGTTCAGGCAGCATCCGGCTGATGGCGCTGTCCTTGCGGTCGTAGATAATCCGGCTGTCGCGCGGGGTGGCAGCTTCTTCGAGGAAATACAGGCCAACGCGGTCGTTTTCCGTCCACACGACCTGCGAGGTATCGACCCCTTGAGCGCGGATACCGTGGGCGATGACCCGCCCCATCGGGTTATCGGTCAAGCGAGAAAGCCAGCAGACGCGCAGCCCCAACCGCGCCAATCCCACCGAAGTATTCGACTCGCTGCCTCCGATATACACTTCCAACGCCTGTGCCTGTTCCAAGCGCAGCGTCCCCGGTGGCGTGAACCGGATCATCGTTTCGCCCAATGTAACCACGTCGTACATGCCATTATCCTTTGTAGAGTGCAGCCATTCTGCTACCAGTATAAATAGGATGACCCCGAACTCACAAACTGTGTACAATGAAAACACGGTTTTCAATGCAGCTAAGGAGTGACCATGCAATATCGACACCATCAAAATACGCCTGCTCTTATCGTGATCCTGCTCGCCCTCGTGGCCGCCTTCTCGTTCAGGGCGGTTGGCGCACAGGGCGCGGGCGAACTGGTGACGGGGCAGCCAGCCTTCGGGAACATCGGCGCGGCGGGTCAAAAGCTGACCTACAGCTACAGCCTGACGGATGCGCGGGCTGTCAGCTTCCAAGTGATCGGTGAGGTCGCCCAGCCGACGATCACGATCCTGCAAAATGGGCAGGTGATCGCCGCGCAGCCGAACGCCGAAGCGACCAACATTGTCTCGCTGACGGCACTGCTCAACGCGGGGACGTATGCAGTCGAGATTAGCACGGTCAACAATACAACGGGTAACGTGATTGTCGTGGTGCAGAGCGAGACGATCATCACCAGCGGGCAGCTACCCCTCGCCAGCGTGGTTACGGGTCAGGTGACGGCGGATGCACCACTCGCCACCTATAACTTTAACGCCCTGCCAGAAGCGGCTTTCCTGTATGTCGAAAGCACGGTTGAAACCAACGGCGCGAATATCCTGCTCCGCAACCTCGCGACCAATACCGACAGCACCATCAATGGGGCGGACGCGATTGGTGCGCGTTTCCGTATTCCAGCGGGTGCAGCGGCTTATGAAATCCAGCTCTCGTATTCAGGTGCGGGGGATGGGCAGCCGTTTAGCCTGTGCCTGACACTGGTCAGCGCCAGCTCGTGCGAAAGCGCACTGGTTGTTACGGTGAACGAGGACGGCAGCCAGCCCGTGGTTACGCCGGAAGTTCCGGTCGCCTCGACCTGCACGGTCACGCCCTTGAACGCGAACGGTGCGAACATCCGGCAGACGGCGAATACCGCTTCGCCGATTATCATTGGGCTGCCCGGTGGGCAGGTGGCGAACGTGATCGGCATCGCACCGGACGGCAGCTTCTTCCATGTGACCTACCTGAACGCGACCGGTTGGGTGGCGCAGGTCGCGGTGAGCAGCGCGGGTGAATGCAGTAATTTACCTGTCGATAACCCGCCGATTTTCGTGCCGACCCCCACGCCAACGCCCATCCCAACAGCGATCCCACCGACACACACCCCCAGCGGCCCGTGCCTGATCACTATGACGGACGAGCAGTTGGTCTACACGACCCCGAACGCCATCCCCGACTACATTTTTGATGAAGTGCAGCCGGGGTACCAGCTTATCCCTGTAGGGCGCTTGGGGGATAACTCGTGGTGGAAGACCAACTACAACAGTGCGTGGATCCAAACCAGCGTGTTTGGCAGCAAGGCGACAGTCACGGGGAATTGCAATAACCTGCCGGTTGTCTCGTCGTAAGCAGCGTTAATGATAAAGAGAAGCGGGGCAGATCATACGGTCTGCCCCAGCATGACATACTATGAAACAGATTCGAAATGGATGAGCAAGGATGTAAGTCCTCACCCTTGTTTCCGTAGTACTAACTCACATCTTCCGGGGCGAGGTGCAGGGTGCGGTTGAAGAAGCGCGGGACGATCTTGCCATCCCGGCGGAAGTCGATGCGGGTGATGCCAGTGTTATACATGGCGAAGTAGACTTCGTGGTTGGGCAGCATGTTCAAGATGGACTTGAGCAGCGCGTCGGCGAACGTGCCATGAATGACGAGGGCGATCCGCTGGTCGCTCATGGCGTGCTGCTTGAGGGTGGCGGCGACGCGGATAGCACGTGCCATCGCGCTGGCGATGTCCTCTACACCCCGCGAGAAGTCGTACCAACCAGCGTCGGTGATGACCGAGGGGACGACGTAACCGGGAAACTGCTCGGTAATAGCGGCACGTCCCAAACCGGGGAAGCCGACGATCCCGCGTTCATCGCCCATATCGAGGTGCAAACCGCCGTGTTCGTGCAGATCCGGCCAGACTTCCGCCGGTAGATTGAGCGCTTTGCTGATGGGGCGGGCGGTTTGCAGGGTGCGGAGCATCGGGCTGCAATACAGTTTGGTGATGCCGAAGCCTTTAGTTTCGTGGCGTTCTTCGGATTTACGGTCGATCCAACGGTCAAAGTTAGTGCTGTTGGCGACGTAATCCGCGACTTTATCCGCCTGCCGGAGTCCCAAGTCGGTCAGTGGTGGGTCAGCCTCCCGATCCTTCATGTCGTAGATCATTGAGACGTTGTTGGTCGATTGGCCGTGCCGGATGATGTAGAGTTCCATGTCTCCCCTTGATGTTTATAACGTTGGAATAGAGGCACATTCTACAAATGGTGATGGGCTTTAGTCCACCGTCAACCGATAACCATCTACGAACAAATACAAATCAGCAAGAACAACCGCGATCAGCAAAGGGATTTGTGGCGGCGGCGGCGGCAGTAGAGCGCCAATTATCAGTCGATAGTCTTTAGTCCACAGTCATTAGCTTAAGGCGAATACGAATCGCCATCCACAGGAGGCTTCGCACCGTACGCCAAGAAAGACAGAGAGCGCCAATGGGATGTGGTTGTTAAGTTGCGTGGGGAACCCCCTCCGTTGCTGACGCGACACCGATCTGCTACCTTGCGACAAGCTCAGTCGCAGATCGCCCGTAAACGAGGGAGGGAAAATGCACGGGAGGGTCTCAGCCCCTCCCCTACGAGAAAACGAATTTGGGTGGTCATGCGGATGAGGCACGCCGCGTTCCTACATCAGAAATTGACCTTCTAATTAGAGCTTCTGCGTGAGTTCGACGCGGTTGCCGAACGGGTCGCGAAATTCGAAGCGGTCATAACCGGGGATGGGGATCTGCTCCTCGATGGTGATGCCCGCAGCGGTGATCTTTTGCCGCCAGTGGGCGAGATCGCTGACGCGGTAGGCGACGTGGGCTTTGGTCGTCAGGCGGTCAAAGCCGTCCTCAGTGCCGACGTGGATTTGACGGTCGCCCACTTCGAGCCAGAAGCCGCCGCTCCCTTGTAGGCTTTCGGGCTTCGGGATTTCCCTTAAACCCAGCACATCACAATAAAACGCACGACCGGCTTCTTCCTGATTTTTGGGGATGGTAATTTGTACATGGTCGATCATCAAAATCATGGTTAATACATCCTCTCATCAAACTATTAACTCGTGACCTAACAATGACGCGCAAGCCGCCGCACAAATGTACGATTTTCTAATGAAAAAACAACGTTTTTTCGGCTATAATTAGAACAGGTGTACAAGTAGTGGAGTACATATGAAACTCACCAACATCAAAGGACAACAAGGGCGCGCTCGCAACCTTCGAGTTAATATCGTAAACCGGAATCTGATTATCGTCAGTAGTACAACAACACCAACCGCCAACCATGTGGTTACGGTCGAATATGACTCGGAAGGCATTATCCATACGCGCTGCACCTGCCCGTGGGCCATGAACGGTAATGTCGGCTGCGCTCACAGTATCGCGGCGTTGGAAGCGTTGGCAGCCAAACGGGGTCGGGCATTGAGCTTCTGGAAAACCAAAGATGATGCTCGCCGTCAAAAGCACCGCACTTTCTACCTCGCTGGCAAACGCGCCGAAGAAGGGTTGTGGATTACGAGCCGGCGTGGGCTGTAAGAAAGCTCACCCACGCCGGTAGGTTCGCAGGCTCACTCCACCGTCAGCCCCCTCTCCGCAAGTGGCAGAGGGGGAGTTCCAATGCAAGGTGAACCTCTTCTAAAAAATATCGGCAATTAAACCCTCATCCCCCCACGATGGTACGTTCGCAGGCTCACTCCACCATCAGCCTCTCCCTCAGGGCGAGAGGTGCAAATGCTCAGAATAGAAGTTCCTATAAACGCTCTTGGGGTTAGGGAACCAAGTAACACCTATCACTTACCTAATCACCATTATCGTTTTCGAGATGGGTTTTAAGCGCCTCAAGGATACGTTGGCTTTCGGTGCTGATCCGTTTGACTAACTCCTTTTGGATCAGCCGCAGCGCCCCACTTACCGCCACCGTCACTGCCCGCTTGACGTGCGTTCCCCCATTAACCGGTACCAATGTATAAGCGATAGTCACATCCAACCCTGCCGGAATGACGAACAGGATTTTGAGGCGCGTCTGCTGGTGGAAGCTGATTTGTTCCGGCGGCTGGCAGACCGTCACCTGCCCGTGCATGGTCGAACTCGTTCCTCTGTCGATATAGGTTGTGCCGAGGCGCACCGGATTCTCGGAGAGTTCAACCGTCGCTTCATACAATCCAGAACCGGGCAGCCAGCGGTCGTAGTGCGCGAAATCGGCGATGAGGTCGAATACAGCTTGCGGGGGTGTGTTAATCGTCGTTTCGAAGTGCAGGGTAGTCACGTCGATACACTTTCTTTGGCTAATGGCGTTGGCATCTCCTCATAAGCCTACTCTAAACCACGCAAGTTACAATCCTCGTTCATCAATTTCACATCGGAGGGTGTGGAAGGTGTGATTACCAAAAACGGAGGAGGCACGCCTCCTCCTTACAAATAAAGAGTCTTTTGTGAAGTTGGAACAGGGGGTACAGCCGTACGTCCCTACAATGATGCGTAAGAGGCTAATTGATAGTTGGTTTTTATGCAGACGGACGAGATGTATCTCGTCCCTACATAAGGCAAGAATGAGTCGTGGTGGGGATAGCACAATAGTCCCAAGCCTATTCGGTGTCTTTTGACGTAGGGTTACGACTTTTCGGTCATGCGGTAGAGCGCCTGTAAGTCGTCCGGCGAGGCGATGGAGACCTTGAGGTCTTTGATGAGGCCGTTGCGAACACCGTAAATCCAGCCGTGGACGGTGAGTTCCTGCCCGCGCCTCCACGCCGCCTGCACGATGGTGGTGTGGCAGACGTTATGCACCTGCTCGATCACGTTGAGTTCGCAGAAGCGGTCACCGCGCTCGGTGTGGTCATGGATGTGGTCAAGTTCGTCCTGATGTTCGCGGTAAATATCTTTGAGGTGGCGCAGCCAATTGTCGATGAGGCCGAACTCCTTATTTTGCATGGCGGCAGCCACACCCCCGCAGCCGTAATGCCCGACGACCATGATGTGCTTCACGCCCAGCACTTCGACGGCGTATTGAATGACCGACAGGCAGTTGAGGTCGGTATGCACGACTACGTTAGCGATGTTACGGTGGACGAACACTTCACCCGGCATGAGGCCGGTGATCTGGTTGGCGGGAACGCGGCTGTCGGCACAGCCAATCCACAGGTACTTCGGGTTTTGTTGGGCGACCAGTTTCTTGAAGAAGTCGGGGTCTTTGGCGGTCATATCCGCCGCCCACTGCTGGTTGTTCTCAAAGAGGTGCTTAAGCGAGTTATCCATGCTGCCCTTTAATCCACGTCCAAACTGCTGCTTACGATAAGTTAAGTCTATTTAATGTTTTAAACCCTTACCCCAGCCCCACATCAGCACGCTCGCAGGCCCCATCCGCTGATAGCCCTCTCAGAGCGAGGGGAGCTAATACAAGGGCATAGGCTAAAACAGCCATTTCAAATCAAAAAAATCACTCTCCACTACTCACCAAATTTTACCCGATTTTGGGGAAATAAAAGAGGCGCACCCTTGCGGATGCACCTCTTTTTGCATGTCTAATGCGAAGTGGAGTTAGACGGCTTCTTCGCGCACGATTTCGATCTTGACCTTCGCCAAGAAGGCGGCGGCGGCACCAACGGCGGCCAGAATGGGAGCGGCGACAGGGGCGGCCAGCATGAACACACCACCTACGGCGGCACCAGCGGTCAGCGTGAACTGCATGATTTCGTGACCGTCCTCACCACGGATGATGACCTTGCGGACGTTGCCTTCCTTGATGAGTTCCTGCACCTTGCCGACCAGTTCCTTACCGGCAACTTCGAGTTGTTCGCTGAAAGTCTTCACTTCGCCTGTAACGTTCTCGTTCTTCTGCTTTTCTTCGCTCATGGTTTTGTCTCCTGTTGACCAACTGCTCTAATGAGCAGATTGCATGTACTATACTCTGTTATACGAGGCTCACGATAGGAAAGTTGCACGGTTTTTGAGAGGAATTTTGATATGCAATCCTACGACCCATCCAAACTGCGGGATGTTTCGGTTCCGTTAAAGGACATCGCTTCAGCCGGTTTAATGCTGCTCTCGCTGGTTTTGGCTGTAGTTCCCCTTATCCCGCATGTGCTGCGGTGGGGGTTCGAGGCGGGCTTCAACGGGCAGGGTTATTTGTTGGGCGTGATTGCCTTCGTGGTGTTGATTATCGCTCATGAGGGGATGCACGCGCTGGGGTGGATTCTTTTCGCGGGTGTGCCAGCAAGCGCCATCCGGTTCGGTATCATGTGGAAAACACTCAGCCCGTACGCCCATTCGACGGTGGCGATGCGTGCCAGCGGCTACCGCGTGGGGGTCATTCTGCCGCTGATTTTTACGGGTATCCTGCCGGTGATTGTCGGGACGGCGCTTAACCTCGGCTGGCTGACAGCGGCGGGCGCGGTGCTGGTTTCCGGCGCGATAGGCGATCTGCTGGTGCTGTGGGTGATTCGGGCGGTGCCGGGGAGGGCGCTGGTGATCGACCATCCCGAGAAACCGGGCTGCTATGTGGTGGAGGACAGTTTTGACCCCACCCCGTAGTAATAGGGAGGGGCTTTAAAGACTTTTATGGCTCACCATACATAGGGGGCTGCCATAAAATGAGTATCCACCGTTTAGTGTGGTGCTACCTTGCAGCGTAAATGGTATGCAGGAAGTTGGGATGAGGGCGGAGCATGGGTGAAAGATGGGTGTGAAATTGAGGCGCGGACGCGCTGTCTCGCGTCCCTACGAAAAGTCGTTGTTTGTGGTCGGGGGGGCGCGGACAGCCTGTCTGCTGTCCCTACGAAGATGCGATTGTGAGGGGGTTGGTGGGGCGGAGAGCGTGTCTGCTGTCTCTATGAGTGATGTATTCAACGGTTAGGGTAGATGGTACTACTCAGACTGATACCGAATTCCTGTACCGCGATTTGCGAGTAGCGCATATAATAGGGCATAACTAGTTGAACTCGGATGGGAGAACGGGCATGAAGCGAAATCGCAGCGCCTTAGTGGTTGTACTTTGTGTGGTGATGCTGGTGATGGCAGCCGTCCCCATGCTGACGGTGCAAGCCGACTATGGTGTGAACTGGACAGGAACCTTTTTTGCGGATAACAACTTAGGCGGCAACGGCGGCACACAGACTGTTGTGGCGGGTATTAACGGCCTTAACTTTAACTGGGGAACGGGTGTGCCAGTTGTGAACGGTGCAGCCGTAACCGGAATGCCTGCGGATAACTTCTCGGTGCGTTTCACGTCCACCCAGAACCTGACCCCCGGCACGTATAACTTCACCGTATCCTCGGATGACGGTGTGCGGTTGTACGTCAACGGCGGTTTGGTGCTGGACGCATTCGTGGGGCGTGTGCTGACCACTGACACGCGCACGGTGCAGATTACCACCTCGCCCGTGAATCTGACGGTTGAGTATTTTGAAGGCATCGACCAAGCGATTTTGCAAGTGCAGTGGTTCCTCGTCTCCGGCGGGGCGACGCTGCTTCCGGGGCAAACGCAGGTGTTTGGTACGCCGCCTGTCGTGGCAACCGCTATTCCACCGTTTACGGTGACGGTGGCGGGGGTGAAGGCCGAAGCGCTGCGTACGGGTCCTTACCTCGGCGCGTCGATGATCGGCGAAGTGGCGGCAGGTAACGCGCTAACCCCGCTGGCACGCAACAAGGACGAGGGCATCTATACATGGTTCCTCGTCAACACCGGAACGAAGCAGGGCTGGATTTCCGGTCGCTATGTGACGCTGACGGGCGACATTAACACCATTCCGGTGCAGGCGACGATCTTTGAGCAGATTGACGGTGCGCCGGACGTGGGTGCGATTGCTGTACCCCGCGCGGTGATGAACTTGCGGCGGCGACCCAGTGTACGGACGGCACGGCTGGCGCAAATTCCGTGGGGCGCGGAAGTGCAGTTGATCGGGCGTACCATTCAGGGCGGACGCAACTTCTGGTTGCAAGTGCGCTACGAGGGACAGGTCGGTTGGATCCTGGCTTCCTATGTGACGGTCAAGGGTGATGTGAACGTCGTGCCGATCCGGTAAGGCGAATACGGATTGAACCGCAAAGATGCTGAGAACGCAGAGTAATACGCAGAGAGTATAAGTAAAAGGGCGGTCTACTCGTGAGGCCGCCCTTTTTGTTGAGAGTTGAGATACTCGTCAATTAGAAATTTAATTTCTTCTGGCGAGACATCCACCTGATCAGATTTTGAATAAATGAGTAAGGCGATGACACGATCGGTAGTACGGATGTAATAAATTACCCTGTAACCGCCACTTTTACCTTTACCTGCATCAGGATTCGCTAAACGCGCTTTATAGGCGGTATAGCCTGTGCCGGGGATTTGGTCGCCGGGAGTTGTGCCTGATTCTAGTTCTGCGATCAGTTTCTGAACTTGTTGAGTAACGCGCGGATACTTTTTTACAAGTTCCTTTAACCGCCGAATGAAGCTTTTAGCAAGTTCAACTGTCGCCATACTTAATCTTCAGCTTCAAGCGCTTCGAGTAACTTAGAAGCTGGTATCGTATCGCCGGTCATGGCTTCATGGATGCTTTGTCGTAGATCGGTGAGGAGCCGACTTTTTTCGTCTGCTTCGACCAATGCCAATAGATACGCATCCGGTGCTTCGAAACCACGTTCGCGGGCAGCTTCTTCGATATGTTGACGTTGTTCGCTCGTAATGTGTAAGACTAAATCAACCATGTCGCTTACCTCCCAACGTCATTATAGCATCAATAAAAAGGGCGGCCTACTCGTGAGGTCGCCCTTTTTATTCGGCTTTAGCCTTGAAGGAGCGATTGTGCGCCGTCGATCCAGACTTCGGTGCCGCTGATGTGCTTGGAGGCATCCGAGGCGAGGAACAGCACCAGTTCGCCCACGTCTTCGGCCTCCCCCGGTTTGCCGTCGGTGAGCGGAATCGGCCCTTCAGGGAATTCGACCGGTTCCTTTTCTCGCTCGACGTTGCGTTTTTCGGTGTTCTCGTCGATTTCGCTTTCAATCGCGCCGGGGCAGATGACGTTGACACGGATACGATGTTTGGCGAGTTCGAGCGCCAGCATCTTGGTCATCGCTACCTGCGCGGCTTTGGTCGATGAGTAGGCCGTCGCGCCGGTGTTGCTGAAGATGCGCGTGCCGTTGACCGAAGCGGTGACGATCACCGAGCCGCCGTTCTTCTTGAGATGCGGCGTGGCATATTTAAGGGTGTAGAAGGTGCCGTTCAGGTTGATGTTGATGGTTTCCTGCCATTCCTCAACCTTCAGGTCTTCAATGGGTGCCCACACGCCGTTGATGCCCGCGTTGGCAAACACAATGTCGAGCCGCCCCCACTGATCCACAACCTTTTCAATGGCCTTCTGGATACTTTCGGGTTTCGATATGTCAGCTTTTACCGCGATTGCCTCGCCACCCTGCTCTTTAATGTCCTCGGCGACTTCCTTCAACTCGTCCAGTGTGCGTCCGGTGATGGCGACTTTTGCGCCTTCCCGCGCGAGTACCCGTGCCGCCGCTTCGCCCAATCCTGAACCGCCACCCGTAATCAAGGCGACCTTGCCTTTTACGCTCATTTGCCTTGCCTCCAAAAAATAACATTGAGAGGCATCCATGAACCTGATTGTGGGGAGGTTCATTTAGTGGGAGATGAGAGAGTGATGGGCAAATAAAAAGGGCGCACAGTTGTGTGCGCCCCTACAATCGTCGTGTTTCGCTGTGCGTTAGTCACCCGCCGCCGCGACTGGAACTGCATCCAGCGGTTGCAGGGTGTCCTCACGCTCGCCCAGCCATTTGATCGCCGAGAGTGCGGCCTTGCAGCCATCGCCAGCAGCGGTGATCGCCTGACGGAATACACTGTCGTGGATTTCGCCCGCCGCGAACACGCCGTCGATGCTGGTTTGCATGTTCGAGTCGATCTTCATGTATTCATCGACGCTCAGGTCAAGCTGGCCTTTGAACAACCAGCTATTCGGGTCATAACCGACGAAGATGAATACGCCATCGGTGGGCTTCTCGTAGACGTTACCCGTCTTGAGGTCACGCAGAATAATCGACTTCACAACCGCCGGAGCGCCTTCGCTGCCTTCACCCTTCACCTCTTCAACGATGGTGCTGTAGGTAAAGCTGATCTTGGGATGCGCCTTGGCGCGGGTTTGCAGGGCGATGCTGGCGCGCAGGTCGTCGCGGCGGTGGATGATGTTCACCGACTTGCCGAACTTGGTGAGGAACAGGGCTTCTTGCAGCGCCGAGTCGCCACCACCGACGACGGTGATGTCCTTGCCACGAAAGAAGAAGCCATCGCAGGTCGCGCAGTAGCTGACACCGCGCCCGACGTACTGCTTCTCGCCGGGGATTTGCAGTTCACGCGGGTTGGCACCGATGGTCACGATAACCGTATCCGCCAAGTATTCATCGTCGTTATCGGTCTTGAGGCGGAAGGGCGAGCCTTTGGTGAGATCAACTTCGGTCACGCTTTCAAAGACGAGCTTCGCGCCGAACTTTTCGGCTTGCAACTTCATATTCTCGACCAATTCAGGGCCGGTCGTGCCGTTGGGGAAGCCGGGGAAATTTTCGACTTCATGCGTGGTCGAAATCTGCCCGCCCAGCAGCCTGCCGACAAAGACCACGGTACTCAGTTGGGCGCGGGCGGTATACAGCGCGGCTGTCAGACCTGCCGGACCCGAACCAATAATCGCGACACGTTCACGCTTCATGGAGATAAACCTCGTTCATACGGATAAATGATGCTGCTTGATTGTTGATGGTTGTGTGATCGGAAACTTAGTTGGATGCGCTCAGGCTGCCATCGCGTTCCGCGCGGACAATGCACAGGAGCGCCTGCCATTCTTCGCGGCAGTCCACGCAGCAGCGAAGGTGCGCCTCTACGGCGGGCAGCAGGTCGTGCAGGCTTGCGCCACCCGCGACCTTCTCCGCGAGGCACTCCAACTGGCAGTTGCAGGAGTCACAGTCCATTTCACCATCTTGGTGACTGACAAAAATATGATCAATCAATTTTCGTAATTGTTCGTCTGGCAGTCCCATGATTTTTCTCGGCCTTATTTTAATCTCTACACTCATTGGACGATAGCATCCGCACCGTTCTTACATGCAGCCACAACTGTGACTTAATCCTGAAACAAGTCTAGCATGTAATGGGTGGAAAGTCCCTCGGTTTCCAAGTAGGTTCTCAGTTTGCGCCGCGCGTCGTGCAGCAGCTTATATAGCGCGTTGCGGTTCGTACCCATGCGTTCGGCCACGACTTCCAGCGGAATATCTTGCAGGGCGACCGCCACTAACGCCTGATACTGGCGGTCGGTCAGGGCATCCTTCAGCGCGGCGCTGATCTTTTGCATCACATCTTCGCGCTCAGTCTGGTTTTCGGGCGTGTGTTCGGGGGTTCCGGCGAGGGCATTGGTCGTCCCCGGCATCAGGTCGCCGTCGGCGGTCAGGTCGTCGAGGCTAAAGTCACGGTAGCGGGCGCGGCGCAAGTCGCTGATCGCTACGCGCACGGCGATCTTGGTCGCCCATGTGGTGAAGCGGCTGTCGCCCCGGAAGCTGCCGAGATTCTCCATGACCCGCAGCGTGGCATCCTGCGCCAGGTCTTCCGCCATCTGGGTAATTTCGGAGCTGGAAAGGCCGGAAAGGTCGCTGCGTTCACGGCTGAGGTAATAGTAAATGCCGCGTTGAAGCCGTTCGCGCAGGTCTTCGAGCGCGGGAGATTGTTTATCAGGCGTGTCTGTTAAATCGGCCAGCCATTGTTCGTTGGTACGATCAAGCATTGTTGTTGAACTAACTTAAAAATGGGTACTGTTTTAAGGTGTGAAGGAAAGTTTAACAAATTTAACGCGCAGCACCAAAAAACCCAAACGGATATCATCGCCGTCGCGCAGCACACGCGGCTGATGGGCGATCAACCGCTGCCCATTTAAGAAGGTGCCGTTGTGGCTGCCTGCATCGACGATATTGAGCGAACCATCTTTGCGAATGATCGTAGCATGGCGGCGGGAAACCCCTTTTTCGGTGCCGCCAAAATTTTCAAGGTCAACATCCGGCGATTGTTTGGTATCCGGGTCTTGCCGCCCGATCACGATTTCGACCACCGCGCCCGCGTCAAAGACGAACGGTTCCGGTGCGCCGCGCACGAATAACATCAGGCTGGTACGTTCGTTAAAACGCGCCGTTCCCCAGCGGGGTTCGGATTCTTCAAAGTCGGGGTTATCCAAACCACGGGTCGCGTTCCGGCGCAGCATGTCCGCATCAAAATCCGACATCGGATTATTTCTCGCAGAATTCAATTGGTCGTTCGGTTCTTTTGGTTCATCGTCGTTCATATCTGCCCGATTATTCACTTTTCACCAGCCTCGGTATACGCTGCCAGTTTCCGTATAATTGCATTCTACCATTGTTTAATCAGCAGAATGGCTCAGAAAGTTGGCAAAAACTCATTTCGGTATGAATAAATCCTGAAAATATTATGAAGTTCTATCATGTTTTGCATGACTATACCCTATATTGGCAACTATACCTTAGAACACCGCTTTTTCTAACGTGAGATTTATACGGGTGATATTGACCACTGAGGGTTTGCCGATTATTATCAGTATAAGAAAGGTTGTATTTACAAATCCCAATTGCCCTCCGAATTGAAATTGCGATCTAAACCCGTCATTTACTCCATATCGTATTGTTAGGCGTAGAAAGGAGAGAGGCGCGTCCCGCTGTTTCCGCGCAGCATTTTCCGCGCCGTCCTCGTGAATAACCGATCAAACGAACCGCAAAATGATAACGCCAATTCCCCTTTTGGTGGTCGTAACGCCCAGCGTTTTTGGCTCATCATCGCTGGGGTTGTCATCCTTCTTTTCATTCTCGTGTTTGCCTCACCCACCAACAATCCGGGTAACGCCGTTACCCTCGACAAGTTCGCTGAATTCATCAAGGAGAATCAGGTCAAGTCGGTGGTTGTGCTGGGTGGTAACGATGTTCGCATCGAACTCCGCAGCGGCGAACGGGTTGCCTACTATAAGGAACGCGAAACCGATTTGTTCTCGGCGCTACGTACCTTCGGGGTGACGGAAAGCGAATTCGCTAACCTGAGCTATACCGAGCAGCCCGGCGATAACACCTCGAATATCCTGTTCCAACTGCTGATCGCGGTTGTACCCACCCTGCTGATTATCTGGCTGCTGTGGCGTATGATGCGCTCGGTACGGACAGGCCAAGACCAAGCCATGAGCTTTGGACGCAGCCGCGCCCGTGTCACCCGTGATATGGAACGCCCGCAGGTAACATTCTCGGACGTGGCCGGTGCAGAAGAAGCCAAAGAAGAACTGAAAGAAATTGTTGAGTTCCTCAAGGAACCGGAGAAATTCATCCGCCTCGGCGCTCGTATTCCGAAGGGTGTGCTGATGGTTGGCCCACCCGGTACCGGTAAGACCCTGATGGCGCGTGCTGTGGCGGGTGAAGCCGGTGTGCCGTTCTTTAGCATCTCCGGTTCGGAATTCGTGGAAATGTTCGTCGGTGTGGGCGCGAGCCGCGTCCGTGACCTGTTCGAACGCGCCAAGTCGGAAGCCCCGTCGATCATCTTCGTTGACGAAATCGACGCGGTTGGCCGCCATCGTGGTGCCGGTCTCGGTGGTGGTCACGACGAACGTGAACAGACACTCAACCAGATCTTGGTCGAGATGGACGGTTTCGAAACCGGTACGAATGTCATCATTTGTGCCGCGACCAACCGCCCGGACATTCTTGATCCGGCGCTGCTGCGTCCCGGTCGTTTTGATCGTAAGGTCATTATGGATAACCCCGACATCAAGGGACGTACCGACATCTTGAAGGTACACTCCAAGGGCAAGCCGTTGGCTCCTGATGTTGATCTCGAACAAATCGCGAAGATGACGGTCGGTTTCTCCGGCGCTGACCTCGAAAACCTCGTGAACGAAGCCGCTATCCTCACCGCTCGCCGCAACAAGAAGGCAATCAGCATGAGCGAGATGAGCGAGAGCATGGATCGCGTCACGATGGGACCAGAACGCCGTTCACGGGTGATTTCGGAGAAAGAAAAACTCCAGATTGCGTATCACGAAGGTGGTCACGCCATTCTCGGTCATCTATTGTCAAATGCCAATCCGGTGAACAAGATTACGATTGTGCCGCGTGGTCGTGCCGGTGGATACGTTCTCTCCATGCCGGAAGAAGACAGCCAACTGCACTCGAAAGAGTTCTTCGAAGATACGATCACGATGGCGCTGGGTGGACGCGCGGCTGAGGAAATCATCTTCAACCAATTCACCACCGGCGCGAGCAGCGACTTGGAAAAGGTGACGAGTTGGGCGCGTGCGATGGTGACGCGCTACGGCATGAGCGAAACGCTCGGCCCGCGTACCTTCGGCACGAATAATGGTGCCGTGTTCCTCGGTCGCGAACTCGGCGAATCGCGCGACTACAGCGAACAGGCCGCAGAGGAAATCGACAACGAAGTCCGCCGCATCCTGCAAACCGCTTACAACCGCGCCAAGACGACCCTCACCGAAAACCGTGACAAACTCGAACGGTTGGTGAAGGTGCTGTTGGAGCAGGAAACGCTCGACCGCATGGCGTTTGAGGAAGTGATGCGTGGCAGCGCTCCGGTTGCCAGCAGCCCGACCGATAACCCCGCGCCGATTGCGCCACCTGCGTAGTCAGCCGCAGATGATTTGTAGATCGAACAGAGGACTCAGCGAGTCCTCTGTTTTTATTTTGTAAAATGAGTATCAGTTCTCTGAAACTGATATTACGATGTCGAGTTAGTAGGAGTAAGGAATGGGATACGATATTACGGCTTTCGTGGGGCAAGAAGGTACGTTCGCAGAATTTCGCCAGCTTAGTCCATATATCACTGTTGCACCGTTGAATCAGGGTTTTGAGCTTGTGCTCAATGATGAATACTTTGAGAATGCGTTGAAACTGGGAAAAAGCCCTATTCCTGAGGAATACGAGGATTTGTCACTAAGCCAAAATATGTTGGATTGGGTTGCACTACTTTCTCGCAGAGTACCTGTTGCATTTGTTAATGCTCATTTCTTTGGCGGGAATGGATCACAATCCGCTGCTTTGTGGCGAAATGGCAAGATGGTACTTAAGCCTACAACTAACAGTATGATGATCGGTTCGTATTATGGGCATTTGAAAGACCCTAAGATGCCAATCAATAGTGTGATGCATGAGCTTGGAGTAACAGCGACTCCGCCGGAAGATGAATTTGAGGCTATTGGTTTCCCAAAACATCGTCACAACGAAGATTGGTTTGCAGCCTATACTGAATTCAGCAAACGAGAATATGAACCCTTTGAACTAGGGAATGAGAACACCTAAAACAAAGCTGGGTGTATTTTACATTTACTTGCTAACAATCATTAATAGAGAGGACTCAGCGAGTCCTCTGTTTTTATTTCCATTGCGATTCACTTAAAGGAGTGGGTGTGATTTCTAACGCTTTAGTGCCTGAATTGAGCGTGGCTGACTTCGATAAAAGTCTCGATTTTTATACGCGCATCCTGAGTTTTTCAGTTGCCTACAAACGAGAAGAAGAAGGGTTTGCCTATTTAACTCTGGGCGAAGCTCAATTGATGATCGACGAAATCGGTAAAGGCCGAACGTGGCAAACCGGCGACTTCGAGCGTCCACTCGGTCGAGGCATCAATTTGCAGATTGAAGTCAAAAGTATCCAACCACTTTTGGCAAACCTCAAAGAAAATAATATTCCTATTTTTCTGGAAACCGAGGAGAAATGGTATCGTAAAGGCGACTTCGAGGTTGGCAACAAGCAATTTTTAGTACAAGACCCTGATGGTTACTTACTCCGCTTTACCGAGGATTTGGGCGAGAGGCCGCTTTAGTCGATTCTCACCCCTTGACTCTCCCTCTGTGGCAGACTGCATCATAGCCTTTAGCGCTGATCGAAAAGGACGTGTGCATGTTCCGAATAGGTGATTTTTCTCGTTTGACTCGCGTTTCGGTGAAAGCGCTGCGGCACTATGATGCGCTCGGTCTGCTGAAGCCGGCTTATGTCGACCCGTTCACCGACTACCGTTACTACAGCTTCGACCAACTGCCGCGCCTGAACCGTATTCTGGCGCTCAAGGGGCTAGGATTTTCGCTGGAGTCGATTGGCAGCCTGTTGGACGACGACCTGAGCGCCGAGTCGCTGCGCGGGATGCTGACGCTGCGGCGGGCGCAGTTGGAAGCTGAATCCGCCATCGCACGGGAAAAACTGCTGCAAGTCGAAATGCGCCTACACCAGATTGAACAGGAGGGGAAGATGTCGAAAGTGGATGTGTTGATGAAAACCGTCGCGCCGCTGATGATCGCCGGTGCGCGGGAGGTGGTGCCCTCGCCCAGGCAGATGCGCGACCGCTGTATCGCGCTGAACGGTGAAGCCTGTATCCTGATGGCGGCACAGGGCTTAAAGAGCGATGGGATTTCCTTCGCGCTCTACTACCCGACCACCGCCGAGGGTATTGATGTCGAAATGGCTTATGTCGTGCCGGACACCACCAAGCCGGTGCAGCAGGGCAAGGCGGCTGTTCACCCGCTGCCGGAAGTCACGGTCGCGTATGCCGTTTACGTCGGCAGTTATGATGACTTCGGCGCGGTGGGACAGGTTCACGCCGACCTCAACCAGTGGATTGAGTCGCACGGTTATGTGGTGAGTGATGCCAGCCGCGAGTTTTACCTGCGCCCGCCGAAGCGCTTCGCCGACCCTGATGGTGTGATGGAAATTCAGTATCCGGTGACGAAGAAGGCGTAATGGGTTCGGGAGGTGGGGTGTCGAAAAGCACCTCACCTCATTCATCTATCGCCACCAATCGCTGGCGCAGGCTTGTCAGTTCGGCCTCAGTAACGCCGCTGCTCAGTAGGTACGGTACAACCCCGCCGTAGCGTGTGGTCAGGTAACGAAGGGTATCCAACATCGTTTGAGGGGCAGCACTGACATCCTGTTCGAATTTCGCCATATCGTACTCACGCGCCGCCGCGTAGGCTCGCCATTCTGTCACCAGCGAGACGATCTGATCACCTGTTTGCGAGTAATCTTCGGCGATTGCGTCTTCGGCAGTACCCACGCTCCCCAAGACCAGCGCCGCGATTAACCCCGTGCGGTCTTTACCCGCGTAGCAGTGGAAGATCGTGCCGCCGCTGCTGGCTGTTAGCGCCCTGACGATAGCGGCGATTTGCGGCTGGCAGTTGTCCAAGTAATACGCATACAATTCATGTAAGTGGGTATAACCTTCGCTGGCGGTTGTCCAAGCCTCGTCCTGTGAATAGCGGTCGCCGATAAGCGGGATGTTGGCGTAATGGATACCGGACACGCTTGCAAAAACGTTCGGGTAGGCTTCGATTTCCCACTCGTCACGCAGATCAATCACTGTTCGCACGCCATAATCCATAACGTATTGGCAGCCTGCCGCCGACACTTTATCCAGATTGCCTGCCCGTATGAGCGTTTGCCAGCGTGTTGTATACCCATCGTGCGTCACTAACCCGCCGAGGTCACGCACGTTATAACTACCCTCGATTGTCAGATGCCGCATAGTTTACCTATTCATAGGACGATGACTAATATTCTCTTGCGTTTTTACGGATGGCGCAAAACCCGCACGCCTCTGCGGTTCAATTGCCTTTGCATTTAACTTAATACTTGCCACTTGAAACTTAAAACTATTTTCTAAGTTTACTTTTGGTTAACCCGACAAACCCTTTTCTAACCATTCACCAACCGTCTTAACAATCACTCTCCCCTGCAAAGTTAGCGCCAGCATCCCTTAAAAGTGACCAAATGTTCTGACAAATGTTCACCCTAATCATCCTCACTTCGTATACAATAGAAACAGGCTCGGCTGTAGGGGTTTGTCGCTGACAAACCCTCACTGCTCGTCCTAAACGCACCTTAACAACCACATCTCCCTTGGCGCTCTCTCTGCCTTGCTTGGCGTACTTGGCGACGCGCATTGGTATTGGACTGTCAACTGAAAACTGTTGACTGATAACTCTCTTTGCAGCAGCAAGCCCACCCTTCCACCGCTGCAAATAAAATGATTTGGCGATTTGTCTTTGTATTGAGCTGGAGACTGGCGACTGATAGCTGATGACCAATGACTGTCACCTGTTGACTGTCGACTAAAGACTGCCTTTTGCAGCAAACGTTGCTATAGTCCCCTTGTGGGGCAGCAGCGAACCACCCTTCCACCGCTGCAATAAAACCTTGGCGCGCTCTATCTTTCTTGGCGTTCTTGGCGACTCGTATTTGTTCTTGTATTGGACTAATGACTGTCGACTATAGACTGGAGACTAATCATTGCCATTGCCGAAATCCGTAGGTGCCAATTTTGCCAACTGACATTTGCCACAAAAAAAGTCGTTGTAACAACAGCAACAACAGCAACATTTGAGGCAAAACTTCAGAAACGGCACTAAAAATGATTCCGAATTTGCAGAATTTGACGAATTTTGCGAATCAAAAGAGGCGTTTGCACGCCCCTTCTCTGAACTTCAAACTTGTAACTTGAGGCTTGAAACTATAACAATCGTGTATCCACCGCCGTTTTCGGTGAGCCGTCGTCCTCGTCGTCGTCCGCCAGTGTGCCACCCCAATAACCTGCCAGCCACTTCATCGCGTCCACCGAACTGTGTGGCAGTTCTTCACCGGTCATCAACTCGCGGTCAACCTCGTCACCACGGCGCATCAGGTTCGCGCGGGTGCGGTTGTCGCCCATGTTGCCGATCACCAGCGCCAGTTCACGCAGGTTGTTCGCCAGCACCTGCCGTTCCTGCGGCGGCAGCATATCAGCCTGCGCGTCGAGTTCCGCCCGCGCGGTGTCGGGGTCAAAGTGGATGGCGCGTTTGCTGTTAGCCTCGAAGGCATCCGCCAGCGCACCGAGTACGTTGTAGGCCGTTTCCACCGATTGGGCGAACTCCGGCATATTCTGGCCGCCCATCATACGCCTGATCGAACCGAGCGTTTGCAACACGCTGCGGGCTTCTTCCAACCCGCGTTTGCCTTCCAGCGCCTTGTCCAGCCGCCCGAGGTGTGAAACCGGCTGCTGCCGGATAAACCCGCGCCACCAATCCATCATCAGGTCATGGATAGTCGCGCTCCATGTGGTCTGGCTGTTCACGCGCCGCAGGTTCTCGACTAGTTCGGCCTCGTCGGTAACTTCTACCAGCGTCGCCAGCGCCCGTTTGAGCGCCGTTTTGGTCACTAGTTCGTCCTTGAACTCGCTGCCGACTTCCACCAGCCGCCATAGGATGTCCGCCGGAGCGGCGATTTCAGGGTGCTTGAGCAGGGTACGGCACAACTGCTGCATCAGGGGTAACGTCTCGCGCTGCCATTCCAACCCCTTGAGCATTTGGATGTAGGTGGCGACGGCTTCCAACGGCTGCATGTCGCCCGCTGCCACGATGCGCCCGATGAGGTTCATCGCGTCTTCAATCGTGCGGTGACTGCGTTCGAGGATGAAGATCAAGCGCGGCAGGATAACCTTTGCGCCGTTTTCTTGGTGGAGCAGTTGGAGGAATAAATCATCGCGGCGGCTGGTGAGGATTTGAATCGCCAGCATTTCCAGCGCTTCGGTGCTCAGGCATTTTACGCCGCGTTCCAGCCACAGTTGGATGATCGTTTCGGCTTGATACTGCGGTGGCAGCGAGGGAATGGATTGCGAACCGACATATAGTTCCCAGATGCCGGCAATCGCCGAGGGGGTGAATAGGCTGCTAGCGCAAGCGTGCGCCGCCCGTGACATGCCGACCATAAACAATTCGAGGCCGCGATTTTGCAGGAGCGCCAGCGGGTCGCCCGCGAAGTCCCGCAGTACGAGACCGACGTTATTGGGCAGCGCCGCCATAAAGGCTGTGTCGTTCAGGTATTCTTCCAGCACCGCCGCGTCACGTTTGGCTGCTAGGCCGATCAGCACCCGCGCCAGTTCAGGGTCGTCGTGGGCGCGTTCCTGTGCCGCCAGCAAACCGGTGTGCAACACGTCACCGAGTTCGTATTTCGCCGGTTCGCGGGCGATCAACGTCAGCCAATCCGCTGTGGTCGAGGCGGCGGCATCCGTGGTCGCCACTTTGAGCGCGGCGGCGGCGGCCAGTTTCAACCGGTCAAGCCAGCACTCGTTACAAAGTTCGACGAGGTGCGACCGGATGAAGGCATAGACCGCGTCCGGCTGTTCTTGTAAATTCGAAATGAGCTGTGTCTCAAGTTCGGTGTCCAAGTTCGGGTCGTCATCCATGAGCTGCGCCACGAGTGCGCTGGATACGGGGTCGCGGGTTTGCAATGCGTGTTCCAGCAAGCGCTCGGCATATGCACGGCGGACTTCCGGCGCGAGATCAGCGGATTTTTGCAGCGCGGCAAGCACCACCTCAATCGGCAGCTCTGCGGCTCTTTGCTTGGCTTCCCCATCAATCACGGCTGTGTTCCCCATCTGGTAACGAACCTACCCCTGACTCTACTGCTGTAATATTCCGAAATAGCATAGAGGTTGAATAGATATAACGATTCTATAAAACGATATACACTTCATACTTGCCGGATGCGCCGGATAAAATCGACGCTTTGCAGCTTGCGCTCCAATAGAAAGGTCATGTAGCCCAACAGGATGCGTTCGCTGTCGTCATGTAATGCGGGATGAATAGTGAGTGTTTTGACGTGGCTGAACGGGCTGCGCTGCATGTGACGCAGCAGTTTGAGTGTCGTCACGTTCACGGGGATAACCCCCATACCATCGTGGGCATAACCCGGTTTGACAATGCCGCCCATCGGGTAGCTGAAGAATTGGTCCTCGGCCTCAATCGGCTCACGGCTGACCACACACTCGCTCAACTCAGGACGGAACCCGACCAGATCGAGCAGTTGGATTTCATAGTAGCGGACGGCTAAACGCGGGTCGCTCTCGCTGCACAGGCGGTCGAGCGTGTCGTCCATCAGTTCAAAGAGTTCTTCGTAACCCTCGTCGGCCTCGCCTGTAAAACGGTCAAGGAGTTCCGCTACGTAGCTCGCATACGCCCCGCGCACCAAGTCCTCGCGCACGCCCATATACGGCATGTTCATCTCGGCCTGTGCCACGATGTCGAGGTCGCGCCCTTTATGAATCAGCATATCGGTGCGCGTGAACAATTCCACATGCCCCGTTTTGGTGCTGGTCGGTTTGCGCGCCCCTTTGGCGATGACATCCAGCTTGCCACGGTCGGGGGTAAAGATCGTCAGGATACGATCCGCTTCGCCAAAGTCGCGGCGTTTGAGAATGATAGCCTGTGTGCGAAAGGCGCGGTCAGGTCGTGACATTTAGGTATACCGGTAACAGTACTGGGTACAGGCAGAAGGGTGGGAGTGAATCACTGGACGAAGAACGTTTGATGCTGTGATATGAGTATTTTCTTGCCTCATATAGACGCGGTTAGAATAGCCTGATCTTACCCCAAAAGCGGCTTGATGGACTCCTCGTAGGCGGGTATTTTTCATGGCTGCTTAACGGGGTAAACGATCCGGCCCGAAGCCATCTGGCAGCAAGCCCGAAAGGGTCGTGTCGGAGGTGATGTTTCCGTCAAGGTCGGCTAGAATAACGCGCATATCCGGCGCGAATTCGTAGAGCATTTGCCGGCAGATGCCGCAGGGGGAACCCGCGTTCTTCGTCACCACCACCAGCAGGTCGAATTGACGGTGGCCTTCACTCACCGCTTTCACCAGCGCGGTACGCTCGGCGCAAATCGTCGCGGGATACGAGGCGTTCTCGATATTGCACCCGCTGTAAAGCTGGCCTTCGACCGTACGCAGCGCTGCGCCAACCGGATAATTCGAATAGGGGATATAGGCGTATTCGGTCACGGCGATTGCCGCCTGAAGCGCCTCTTGGATAACGGGGTCGGACGTGGCTGCCTGACTCACAGTTAGACTTTCATCATCGTATTTTATGTGCGAGGGCAGAAGTGTATCGCAAAGGGGCTGTTGCTGCAATGAGCCGTCTCGCGAGGAATATGGGACTGGTTTCGAGGGGTGAGCATCGGCTACAGTAGTCCCATTGAACCGGATTATGAGCCATAATGTTTGGATGACGAAACAACGCCGCTTTCCCCTTCCCTTCGACATTGGCTTGCTTGCCGCTGCGCTGCTGCCGCTGGTCGCCATCCTGCCGACCTTCAACGGCGACTGGGTGATCAACACCGCCGATGGGGTGTTCCACGTTCACCGCATCTTCGCCATGACTACCCTTATGCAAAGCGGCGACCTGTACCCGCGTTGGATACCCTACTTTCATCTCGGCTACGGTTATCCCGTGTTCAATTTCTACGCGCCGCTGGCGACATGGCTCGGCGGTGTATTGGGCGTGTTGGGCATCAGCGCACCGCTGGCCTTCACGCTGATCGTCGCGCTCGGTTGGATGATCGGCAGCGCGGGCGTGTATGCACTTGGTCGGCGCTGGTTACCGGCTCCGGCGGCGTTGGTGGGCGCGGCGCTGTGGGCGTATGCCCCTTCGGCTTTTCAAGGCGTGTGGAATATCGGCAGTATCGCCCAGATGACAGCCTCCGCCCTTGTGCCGTGGTTGTTCCTCGCCATCATCCGCCTCGCTGACCAGCCGAGTTTACGCCGTGTGAGTGCGCTGGGGGTCGTGTTCGGGTTGGTGCTGCTGGCGCATCAACCGACAAGTGTCCTCGTTGGCCTGTTCGTCGCGCCGGGTGCGCCGCTGCTGTGCCTGTGGTTCGCGCGTGGGGATAAACGCTGGCTGCTGCGAATGGTGGCGGTCGGCGGTGGTTTGCTGCTGGGGGCGGGTATCGCCATGATCTTCCTGCTGCCGATGGCGCTTGAGCTGCCCTATATTCAAGTCTCCGAAGGCGCAACCAATCTGCGGAATGTATTGAATGCCAGCTTCTTGCAGCCCTATCAACTCTTTCTGCCTACCTTTGCCCCCGACCTCAGCGACCTCAACCGTAACCTGCCGGACAGCATCGGCCTGCTTACAGGTGTACTGGCGGCTGTCGGGCTGTTGGTACTGGTCATCCGGCGGCAGTACCGGTTGGCGCTGGCATGGGGCGCGGCGGCCTTGTTCGTCATCTTCCTGCTGCTGCCCATCTCGCTCGACTTCTGGCTGAACGTTCCCCTGCTCGGTCAACTGCGTTTTCCGGGGCGGGTGCTGCGCTTGGGCGGGGTGTTCTTCGCGCTTTTGGGGGCGAGCAGTTTGCTGTGGCTGCCGCGCCGCTGGCAAACGGCAGCCTCGGCTGTGGCGCTGCTGGTCATCATCGCCTCGTCGCTGCCGACACTCTATCCCAGCCGCGAGTCGCTGGATTTCAGCCAGCTTTCCGCCGCCGACTTTATCCGCTACGAGTTGGATACCTACTCCTTCGGCGGGACGAGCTACGACGAGTTCAAACCCATTTGGGGCGAAGGCACACCCTACGACGCACCGGACATCGACTCGTATGTGACCGACCCGCTGCGGGTAGACTTCATCACGCGGGATGGCGAAGGCGATGCGCTGACCCGCGAGGGCTTGCTGACCTACCGCTACAACGCCCCCCAGCCGCAGGAAGTCCACTTCCGCCAGTTCTATTACCCCGGTTGGGCGGCAGCGATTGACGGCCTTCCGGTCGAGGTTTTCCCCAACCAAGAGTTTGGCTTACTCAGCGTCAACGTTCCCGCCGGTGAGCATGTGATTACCCTTTCACGCCCCGGTACGCCCGTCGAGAATATCGCTCCGCTGCTCACAGTGGTAAGCCTCGGCATCGCGCTTCTATTCGCCTTCCGCCAACAGGCTCTCGTAGGGGAGGGGCTGAGACCCTCCCGTTTTCCACCTTTACCAACCCGTTTCGCGTTGGCGGTAATGCTTGGCGTTGTTGCCTTCGCGCTGGTGAACCGCCTGTATATTCAGCCTCAGACCGATTGGTTCCGCCTCCGGTCGCCGTTGGATACACCTGCCGCCATGCGAACGCCTATACATGCCATGTTCGGCGATGCTTACGAGCTGCTCGGCTACACATTCGACCAAACAGGGGTGAACGCGGGTGAAACCCTCAATGTGACGTTGTTCTGGCGGGCGCTGCGTCCGTTGAAGATCCCGTATCCGCCAACCGTACAGGTGGTGAATACGGCGGTCAGCGAGGCGTGGGGGACGACCGGCGGCTTCTTCATCGGCGCGGCGGATATTCGCCACCAACCGGATTACTTTGTATCCGAGACCTATAAAATCCCGATTTACCCGGATGCCCCGACCGATGTGGGTTTCATCAGCGTCCAACTGCGCGACTCGGTGACGAATGAACCCCTGCGCCTGCCGGATGGCTCCGACCGTCTGCTGCTGCCGACACAAGTACAGGTCACAGGCAGCGGTTAATTAACCTTCTTCGGTCGTCGGGGTGAAGTCCGGCAGGCCCTTATAGCGCACGGACAGCGGGGCGAAGTGCGCGATGCTCGCCACAACGTACTTGGCGACTGGCAGCGTCAGGTTCGGTAAGATAAGCTCGTCGCTGCCCGAATACAGGCCGACATGGTAGCGTTCTTCGCGCGTCACCAGATGCCGCACGAACCACCCCGCAGGGCCGGAGATATGCGGCGCGACGACCACTTCGATTTCCTCAATCGCCGACCAATCCACTGGCTGCCCGTGTACCAATAAACTGCCGCCGTAAATGTTGAAGTGTTCCTCAAGGTATTGGGTGTCGGCGGGTGAAAGGACATCGGGGTTCGGTCGGGCGGCGTTGCGTTGTAGATACAGGGTCATGCTTATTCCATCTATCTCATCAATCATCGGGGGTTGTAAAGGCGCATATGGCTGTACGCCTATTGGTCGATTTATTACGGCGTTTCCGTTGGTCGGGCAATCACGTTTAGCACCAGTGTCGCCGGTGCGCTGGCTTGACCGTCCGGTCGATAGGCAATCGCCGTCAGCGAATGCAGCCCAACGCCGGTTGCGATCCAGTGTATATTGGCGCTGAAGGCGGGTACGGCGGGCGCGACTTCTGGCTTGCCTTCACCCTGCGACACGTCATCCACCAGCAGTTCAACCCGTGCGATACCAGCACCCAAATCCTCTGCCAACAGTTGAACCGCGAGGTCGGTGCCTTCGATCACGCTGCTGTTATTGTCAGGGAACATAAAGCGCACTTGAGGAATATCGGGTGTTGGAAAGGGGGTATTGGTGGTATTACCCTGCCGCAGGTTGCAGCCACCGAGCAGGACAGCGATCAACAGCGCGGCGACAAGGGTGAAGCGGGGCGAAACGTTCAGCATTCGACACATGCCGCCAGCGTTCCAGCTTCTTCCATGCCCAGCCATTGGTTAAAGGTGAACAGCCATTCGCGGCTGGTTTCGTCGTCCTTAACCCGTACCGTTTCGACGTACCAGCCCGAATCGGCGCTGGCATCTTGACCGATGCAGCAGCGTGTCAGGTCGCCAATATCCGGCACTTGCAGCACGAATTTATCCACACTGCCAGCCTCGAAGGCGAAAATATCCTCCGGTGGCAGGTAGATCGACTCGGTTTGTCCGGTCGTGCCGAACAACTGCACGAACACGTTGGAGTCGGTGCCGCCGAGCGGTTGGTCACCGGTTGTCACCCATAGGTAATAGACATTGGTTTTCATCGCAAGCCAACTTTCACCTATTCCAGTCTACTTTGATGTTATCCGATTTGGGCGGTGATGCAAGCCGGAACCAAAAGGACGAGGCAGCACCTCGTCCTTTGCGTAGGCCAATGAGTGGTTAGGTTGTCGCGGGGACGAGCCGTGATTGTAAGCGGCGGTTGACCGCGACTTCATATAACCCGGCCATCACAATCGAGAGAATCAGCAGGATGACCGGCACAATCTCAAAGCTGGTAAGTTTCGCCAGTGTACCCGTAACACCGGGCAGAATGCCGATGCCTAAACCGGCGGCTGCCACCATGAAGCCAATGGCGTTTGCACCGTGCAGCGGCCCAAGCTGCTCCTGTAGATAGACAACGACCACTGCCCAGATTGGCGCGAGGAAAAAGCCATACACGGCAATGACCACTGTACCCATCAGAATTTTCGCCCCGAATATCTCGAACAGGACCGTATTGCCCATTGGGTTGATGATGAGTAAGGCGGTGGTCGTAATGAGGGCTGCACCACAGGCGCGAATAAGCGTCGTCGGTTTGAAATACGGTAAAACGATGCCAAAGAACACACGACCGAGGGTGAAACTGGTTTGCAGCGCACCGAGAATGAGACCGGCTGTCACAGGATCAACACCACGTCCTTGGTTAAACAGGGGGAATGTCCACGACGTACCAACACCTTCCAGAGCGGCGTAGGAGATAAAAATGACAAGGCCAATCCAAACCAGCGGCAGCCGCAGGGTAGCGCGGGGCGATACACCTGCATGGGTACCAGCTTCATGTGTACCACGTCCAACATTGACCCAGCGTGAGCGCGTCGCCAGAAATAACAGCACGACAGCAAAGTATGCACCGGCAGCGATGACATAGCCGGTTTGCCATGTACCACCAGTACGGCTTAGTACCGCTTGAATCGTGGCGATACCGACCACCGTACCGAGGCCGAAACTGGCGTGCAGCCAGTTCATCAGCCGGGCGTTGAAGACCGCTGCAAAATAAATATTCATCCCCGAATCCAACACGCCGGAGCCGAAGCCTGCAAACAAACCGCAAAACACAATCAGCCACCACGACGGCATGAAGGCATACGACAGATAGGCGAGTGCGCTGAGTAATGCGCCGCCTAAAAACAGCGTTGATGAGTTGAACCGTCCGAACAGTCGTCCACCGATGACACTGGCAAACGAATAACCAATAGTCGAGGCGAGAAACAGCGCGGCGACTGCATCGACATCAAGGTTAAAGGTGCGCTGAATCGACGACCATTCTTCGGATGTCCACGCGATGCCGAGCATGGCACCGGGGATGCCCAGCACGACGAAACTGGCATAAGCAATGAGAACAGCTACGTAATCGGTTTTTGCGGACGAGGCGGTTGCAGTCACAAAAATCTCCATTCGTTCAATATTTTTTAATGCGGCTATTATCAATGGCTTTGTTCGTTTTCTCAATATCCGCAGCCAAAGTGGAAATGGGGCAGCGTCTGAAATGATTTCTGTACAACTGCGGTAGCCATTTAGTCCTACACTAAGGATGCGTCATATCATCTTT
>Ga0209460_1000293_pt1 | contig 55403 bp, 45 predicted proteins | sample EBPBio132013_DNA_FD_185868 | JGI IMG/M metagenome (GOLD analysis project Ga0209460, IMG submission 185868) | Wastewater treatment Type I Accumulibacter community from EBPR Bioreactor in Madison, WI, USA - Reactor 2_5/13/2013_ DNA (SPAdes)... | ecosystem: Engineered > Bioreactor > EBPR >... | reverse complement strand
AACCAACACTCCAAGCACAGGCGGAGTAATAACCTGTTTAAATTCAGCCATAACATTATCAACCACAGCTAACACACCGTTGTATAATATAACATGGAGTGGACCGGGGGGTTCAAGTATATCCTCACCAAACACATCATCAACAGGTGTCACAAGTACAAGTGGAGGTAACTTTACGGTTAGTGTACTAAATACACTTAATGGTTGTACTTCAACCTCAGTAATAGCTGCAAACATTAATACAACAGTAATTACACCAACAGCATTAGCATCGCCAAGCGGTGTTTTAAACTGTACAAATACAACAGTTGGTTTAACCGGTAACCCATCATCAGGTGTTTCATATTTATGGAGTGGTCCATCGTCATTTACATCATCATTACAATCACCAACAGTTGCAACAGCGGGTGTATATACTTTAGTAGTTACAAACAGTTCTAACGGTTGCCCAAGTAGTGGCACAACACGAACAGTAACAGTAACACAAAATATTGCTATACCAACTATAACAGCAGGTACATCGCAAACACCAACATTAGGTTGTGGTTCAAGTTCAGTAGTTGCTATAAGTGTTAGCGTTAACCCAGGAGGCTCAGCAATTAATTGGACAAGTGGTGGAGGTGGTTTTATAGGCGCAACAAACACCGCAACCGCAAATGTAACTACCCCAACAACATACACCGCAAATGTTACACATCCAACCTCAGGTTGCGTTTCATCAATGGTATTTACAATTAGTCCAAGTTCTGGAGCATCACCAGTAAGTGCATCTGCAACATCAGGAACGGTTACGTGTACAAGTACACTAGTAACATCTGTATTAAGCACAACAGGTACGGTAAGTTCTTATAACTGGTCTGGCCCTGGTGGAGGTATAGTGGGTGCAACCAACACAGCAACAGTTAACGCTCAATTAGCAGGAACTTATACGTATAATATTACATTTAATAACGGTTGTTCAGCAAGTGGTAACTTTGTGGTAACAGCAAATAATGCGCCTGTTAGTCCTAATGCAACATCAAGCAATTCGGTAAATTGTAATAATACAAGTGCAACCATTACCTCGGTTCCTAGCCCAACAAGTAGTGCATATACATACAGTTGGAGCACAGGCGCAACCGCTAATAATATTACAGTTGCACCAACATCAAATACATCTTATACAGTAGTAGTAACAAATACAGTAAATGGCTGTAAAGGCACACAAGTAGTAACAGTAAATGCAAGCACTGTAGTACCTACTGCTGTGGCATTATCACCTGGAGCATTTACTTTAGCTTGTTCGCCTCCAAACACAATATTAACAGCAAGTGCTACAGGCGCAAGCAGTTACAGTTGGTCGTCAAGCACAGGAACAATAGGAGCAACAACAAGCACTCTAAGTGTAAATGCAGGAGGAACATATAGTGTATTTGCAGTTGGAATAAATGGCTGTAAATCTGCAGCACAAGTATCAACCATTACACCGCCAGCTGGTGCGCCGGTTATTACATTAAGTAACAATAATCCAAGTATAACTTGTTTATCAAGCAGTCCAAGTGTAAGCGTTACAGTTACGTCAACTGTTCCGGTTAGTTCTTACACATGGGGTCCTTCTTCTGGCATTGTAGGCAGTGCAAGTAGTAGTGTAGTTACATTTAGTGCCGCTGGTACATATACAGGGGTAATTACAGCAACAAATGGTTGTCCTACCAATACAATTATTACAGTAAGTACTGCCACAACACCGCCAAGTTTTGTAGCAGGTACTGGTACAGCACAAGCATTATCTTGTACAAACACATTAGTTACAATTGCTCCAAGCTTTACACCAAGTAGTGCAAACTTAACTTACACCTGGTCAGGTTTAGGAATTGTAGGTTCATCAAACAATAGTAGCGTACAAGTTAACCAAAACGGCACATACAGTTTAACCGTAACAAACACATTAACAGGTTGTAGCAGCACGTCATTAACAGTAAATGTAAATGGCACAAGTGCTGTGCCTAGTTTATCTATAGCATCAAGTAGCAGTGTGGGCATAAGTTGTGTCCCTGGCACAAGCACAGTTACTTTAACAGCAAGCAGCAATGCATCTAGCCCAACTTATAGTTGGAATACAGGAGCAACATCAAATACTATATCAACTTCAACTGCGGGTATTTATACTGTTGTAGTAACTAACACGGTTAATGGTTGTTCAACTACACAAACAATTAATGTAAGTAATAATATAACTGCTCCTAGTTTAACTGCGGCCGCTCAAGGACAATTACCTTGTGGTGGTGGAACAACAACTTTAAATGCAATAAGCACATTAAATGTTACATACAATTGGTTAGGTACAGGAATTGTGGGTGCAAATAATTTATCGAGTGTAGAAGTAAATGCTGCTGGCATTTACACAGTTGTGGTAACTGATTTAACAACAAATTGCAGTTCAACACAAACTATTGCAGTTAACTCTAATTCTGTAGCGGCATCTTTTACTACAAATACAATTACTGGCCCTGCGCCATTAAGTGTAAACTTTAACAATACAAGTACTGGTGCAACAAGTTACACTTGGTCGTTTGGTAACAATCAACCGGTGAGTAATGATGTAAATCCAAGTAATACTTTCCCGCAAGGTACATTTACAGTAGTGTTAGTGGCGCAAAATGGTGCTTGTACAAGCACTGCAACTATTGAAATAAAAGTGTTACAAGGTTTAGGCGAAGTGCCTGAAATATTTACACCTAATGGCGATGTACACAATCAGTTTTTTGAAATTAAAGGTTTAGAAAGCTACCCTAAAGCAACCTTACAAATATTTAACAGATGGGGTAATATGGTGTATAGCCAAAACCCTTACGATAACAAATGGGATGGTAAACCAAACCAAATGAGCTTAGGTAAAGATTTATTACCTAGTGGTACTTATTATTATATCCTCGATTTAAAAGTTGATGATATTAAACCTATGAAAGGTTATGTTCAATTACAGTATTAGTTTAAATAGCCGAGTTTACACTCGGCTATTTAAATTTTATATAACTATTAATCGTTTTGAAATTTAAAAAATCAAACTAAATCGATTTCGTTTTTAAGTTTAGTTTTTGTAACAAAATTCACTCATTGGAATTATAGTTTTGATAAATAATATAAACTATTTTTAAAATAAATATTTAGATTAGTAAAAAATTAGTTATGCAAAAATACCGAGCGATTATTATTGACGATGAAGAAGACAGTAGAAGTAATACAAAAAATATGTTACAGAATTACTGCACAGAAATTGAAGTAATAGCAGAAGCTGCAAATGGACCAGAAGGTAAACAAAAGATAATGGAACATAAGCCACATGTTGTTTTTTTAGACATTAATATGCCAGGCATGAATGGTTTTCAAATGTTAGAAGGCATTTACGAAAGAGATTTTTGTGTAATCTTTTTAACCGCATATAGCGAACATGGAATCACAGCAGTAAAAGCAGGGGCTACTGATTATTTATTAAAACCATTAATGCTAAGTGAATTACAAGGTGCAATAAGAAAAGTTGTTCAACATTATGAAAGTAAAGGTAATGCAAGCCATAATGCAAAAACAGACGGAGATAAAAATTTAGTTTTAATTAATCACAGTAAAGGTTTTACGTTGGTGGATTTTAAAGATATTATATGGTTAGAAGCAAGTGATAATTACACAAATTTATTTTTAAACGGACAGAAAAAAATTGTTGCCAGTAAAACATTAAAAGAATTTGAAACAATTTTACCTGATAGTGAATTTTTTAGAATTCATCGCTCAGCATTAATAAATGTAAATTACGTAAAGGAATATAGCAATAACGAAGGTGGTGAAGTTATTTTAAGCGATGGAACCCATGTACAAGTTAGTAAAGCCAGACACCAAGACTTTGCTGAATTTATTAGAACAAAATCGGTAACACCAAAGTAATTGTTTTTATTTAAATTTCTAAAATTATTTTTCATCAATTTTTGGTGATTAACCAAAAACAATTAAACAGAAATCTATTAAGAGGGAGAGTTAAATATTATTTATATTAAAGACTAAATCTAACCTAAAAAATATTTAAGTTTAATAAATTAATTGTTAATTGTGTTGTAACAATGGCGCTAACGCTGTTAGATTTAGAGCAAAAATTATTTAATCCATTGTTGTATAAAATCTGATCTAGAATTTGACTCATAAAAAAATCCGTAACACAAATGTTACGGATTTTTTATTCAATTAGATTAAATGTTACTCATCATCTTCTTCATCGTCAGTCTTTTTATTTCCGCCAGGTTTTGTACCACTTGGTGTTTTTGGAGCATTAGGGTCAACAAAATCCCAACTTAAGATACTAAAATCTGTTCTACGATTAACTTCGTGTAAAGCTTCTTTTTCTTGTTTAGTTTTTGCTTTACCAATAACATCATCTTTTATTAATAACATAGTTGCACCATAACCTTTTGCTTTTAAACGATCAGGGTTAATTCCTTTATCTTTTACTAAATAATCAACACAACTTTGAGCACGAGCTGCCGATAATGTCATATTTGAAACTGCTTTACCACGACTATCTGTATGAGAACTAAGCTCAATTACAGTGCTTGGGTTATTTTTCATTACTTCAAACAAGAAGTTTAATGAATCTTTAGCCTCAGGGCGTAAAGTTGCTTTACCTAAATCGTAAAGAATTTTTGGCATACGAATTTTTGGAACAACTGGTTTTAATTCAAAATCAGCAATAAAATCTTTTGATTTGTCTAAACCAACAGTTGTAATTACACGAGTATCTTTACTTGCTAAATAACCCATTGTAAATGTAGGAGATGTAGATTGTTTACTAGTTTCTGTTGTAATAGTGTAAGTAACTTTTTCTTTTAATTTAAAGTTGTAGCTACCATCTTTAGAAGTATTATACTCATTAATGGTTCCATCGCTTCCAACAATTTTAACTTTTACATTTGAAACTAATTCGCCTTTACCTTTAAATCCTTGTAATTCATCGCCTGCGCTTAATCCTAAACCTTTAACATTAAATGTTAATGGAGGTAAGTTAAAACTCCAAATATCATCACTTCCTTTACCACCATCGCGGTTAGAAGTAAAGAAACCGCGTTGCTTTTTACCTTCAAAAATAATTGAGAAATCATCAAAACTAGAGTTAATAGGATATTTTAAATTTTCAACTGCTTTACTAAATTTACCATCTGCGCCTGCTTCTGCAACAAAAATATCTAAGCCGCCCATCCCTGGGTGAAAATCTGAAGAGAAATATAATTTTTTTCCATCATCACTAATTGTAGGATACATTTCATTTCCTTCAGTATTAACTGCTGGTCCTGCATTTACAGGTTGACCCCAAGTGTTAGACTTTACATCAAACGTACATGACCATATATCTAAACCACCATAACCACCACTTTTACGTGAAGTAAAAAATAAAACTTTACCATCTGCACGTAAGCATGGGTGACCAAAGTTTACTGTATCATTATTAAAAGGTAATCTTTCTGCATTTCCCCAAGTGCTACCTTGTTTTTTAGCCATATAAACTCCACATTTTGCTTGCTTATTACTTTCTTCAGGGCAACGTGTAAAGAAAATCATATCACCTTTTTTACTAATCCATCCAGCACCTTCGTTTACAGGAGTAGAAATAGATGGAGGTAAAATTGTTGGAGTACTCCATTTACCATTTTTGTCCATTTTAGTTTCCCATAAATCAGAGTGGTTTGTACCTAAGTTAACTTCTGCAGCTCCTAAAGCTCCTTCTCTACGAGAAGTAAAAGTAATTGTTTGATATTTTTTATCACTAAATGTTGGCGCAAAATCACTCTCTTTAGAGTTAATTAAAGCCATGTTTTCGATTTTATAACGTTGTGGTGTATCTTTCCATTGTTGAGCTAATTCGCAAGATTTTACTCCTAAGTCTGCTCTTTTTGCATCTCCACCTTTAGTTTTATAGTTTTTATATTCAACAATTGCCTCAGGGTATTTCATTTGAACTTTTAATACTTCAGCTAATTTTAAATAAACTGTAGGATCATCAAAATTACCAGCAATTGCTTTTTGGAAATAGGATTCAGCTGATTTGTAGTCGTTAATTTCTTGACTAGCAACGCCACTTTTAAACATAATTAACGCCTTTTTATCTTTTGGCGCACTTGCATAAACTTGCTTGTACATTGTAACTGCTTTGTAGTATTGCTTTGCATCAAACGAAGCATCAGCTTTCTTTAAAGCCTTTTGAGACAAACCTGTAGTTGCTAAAGTAGTAACTGCAGCTAGGGTTAAGGTAATTTTTAAAGTGTTTTTCATACTTTATATCTGAATTATAATCGGCTAATATAAGAATAAATAATTAAATGTTAACAAAAATTAAATTTTTTATATAAAAAGATAAAAAATGTCCAAATTTACACAACTTATGAGCGGAATTTATATACATATACCCTATTGTAAAAAAGCTTGTAGTTATTGCGATTTTCATTTTTCGACCAACTTAAATAATAAACCTGAATTAGTTAAAAGTTTGTTGCAAGAAATAGATTTAAGGCATAATTATTTAAATAACAATACGTTACAAAGTGTTTATTTTGGCGGAGGAACTCCAAGTTTATTAAGTTTTGATGAACTTTTTCAAATTTTAAATAAGATAAAACAGTATTTTAAATTTGATAACGCAATTGAAATTACACTTGAATGTAACCCAGATGATATAACAGAAGAAAGTTTAAACAATTGGTTAAAATTGGGGATAAATAGATTAAGTGTTGGATTACAAAGCTTTAATAATGATGAATTGCTTTGGATGAATAGAGCACACAATGCAGAACAAAGTTTAAATTGTATTGAATTTGCCAAAAAAGCAGGCTTTAAAAATATTAGTATAGATTTAATTTATGGGAGTAAATTTCAAACCGAAAACACTTGGTTAAGTACAATAGATACGCTTTTAAAATTAAACATTCAACATGTTTCTGCTTACAATTTAACAATTGAAAATGGAACTTTGTTAGGAAATGCATTAAAAAAGGGGAAAGAACCACCTATTAACGATGATTTTTGTGCTTGGCAATTCGAAAAATTAAGCGATAAGTTAACTAATGATGGATTTGTTCATTACGAAATTTCGAATTTTGGTTTACCTAATTTTATTGCAGTTCACAATTCAAATTATTGGAAACAAAAACCTTATTTAGGTATTGGCCCTAGTGCACATTCGTATAATTTAGATAGTAGGCAATGGAATGTTAAAAGTAATGCCAATTATATACAAAGTTTAAAAAATAAAAAACCTTTTTTTGAAATTGAAACTTTAAGTATTGAAAATAAATTTAATGAGTATATTTTTACGGGGTTAAGAACAATTTGGGGCTGTAATTTAAATGATATTAACTCGCAATTTGGAGAAAAATATTTAGATTATTGTAAGTCAGTTTTAACAAAACATAAAGAATCTTTTATTCAAAAAGAAAATAACTTTAGTTTAACAACTTCAGGACGATTAATTGCTGATAAACTTGCTTCAGAATTTTTTTATTTAATTAAAAACTAAGCTGTTCCTGTTTTACGAACTCCTGCAGTTTTTTTAACTCCTGCACTTGTTTTTGTTTTTACATTTGAGTTAGATGTTGATGCTTTTTTAGTTTTATTTTCAGCAGCAACTTTTGCTTTTGCTTTTTCGTCTTTAGTATCTTCAGTTGATTTTTCTTCTTTTTCTTTTAAATTACCAGTAGTTTGTAAAGTATTATACCAAGTAAATAATTTACGCATGTTACTTACATAAACTCTGTCTTTATCGTACTCAGGCAATACACTAGCAAAGTAGGCCTCAATGGCTTTATCATCAGCTTTATTATCAACTGCAACTCCACCTTTTTCTTTAGTAAAAATATTGTGCATAATGTTTTCAATAGGCATATCTTCGCCTGTTGTAAACATACTGATATCGCTTAAAGTAGAAACTTTTGTAGAAGCATAAACATTTATACGTTTTTTATCTAACAAACCTTCTACAATAATTCCGTTTTTGCTTTGCGCAATAATTTTAAATAAACCAGGCTGACCTGAAATAGAAATAATACCAGTTAAATCAATCATTTTTAAAAAAATTAGAACAGCAAATATACTTAATTTATATAAAATACCAAAACTTAACTTAATTGAAATTGTACATACTTAATATCTTCGCCTTTTTCTGTAAACAAAGTTTCGTAATGTGTTTTAATTTCAATTAACTCAGCTCTATTATTTGGGCAATTTTTATATAAATTATTTGTTTCCCAAATAATTGGTAATTTATTTTCATTTAAAGTTTCTAAGGTAAATTCATACAAACTAGTGCTATCTGTTTTTAAATTTACATAGCCATTATTTTTTAAAAAACGTTTGTATCTGTTTAAAAAACGTATGTGCGTTAAACGTGCTTTTGCTCTTGTTTTTTGAGGTTGAGGATCAGGAAAAGTAATCCAAATTTCATCTACTTCATTAACATCAAAACAATGATCAATAAAATCAATTCTTGCTCTTAAAAAAGCAATATTATTTAGCTTTAATTCTTTTGCTTGTGTTGCTCCTGTCCAAATTCTATTACTTTTAATATCTACTCCAATATAATTTTTGTTAGAATTATTTTTTGCTAAACCAACGCTGTACTCACCTTTGCCACACCCTAACTCTAAAACTATAGGATTATTATTTTTAAAAACGGTTTTATGCCACTGTCCTTTTAAAGAAAAGCCGTTGGCTAACTCATTAAATAAAAAAGTAAAGCAATTAGGTAAATTTTTATACTCATCAAATTTTTGAAGTTTACTTGGCATGTTTAAAAATGCAAATGTATTATTTGTACACGATATTTACTGTAAAACTTTACAAAATTTAAGTTTTTAAACTAATAAAAAAAATTAAATTTGTTATACAGTATTTTTACTATTGAAAAGCATCTTTAAATATTCATTAAAAGTTTATGTTTGTGTTTTACTAACAGTAAATTGCTTTGCATGTAATAACGAAATTAAAAATATTACAGACCCTGATACTTTAGTTAATCAAAAAATTAATTTACCAGATACTTATTTTATAACTAATTATTGTAATAATGTAATTGGTTACTGCAATCCTAAATCTAACATAAACGAAAATTATATTTTTGATAAGCAGCTATATCTTAATAGAGTAGATACTTTAGCGCAAGTTATTTTTTGGCGCCAAATTATGAATATGCACCAAGATAGCAGTATTATAAATATTGCGCGCAATAGAAAAATAGTTGCTAAAATTCATAATAAAGAATGGACCAAACTAAATGATAGTTTAAAAGCAAAATTTAGAGATAGTGTAAAACTTAATTTAGGATTGGATAGCACAGATAGAATTTTATTAACTACAGGGAAAAAATTTTTTTATGATTTTGACAGAACCTCAAACCATTTTAACCAAGGCATAAATAGTTTTGTTGATAATGAAGTTGACCCTTGGTATGCGCAAGCTATTCTATTAATAGAAAGCCCTAATAAGTTACAAAAAAGTAACGCTGGTGCTTATGGCCCTTTTCAGTTAATGAAAGGAGTTGCTCGAATGTATGGCTTAAAGGTAAACAGAAATATAGATGAGCGTGCAGATTTTGAAAGAAGTGCATACGCGGCAAGCAGTTTAATTAAAAAAGTATGCGTTCCTAAAGCTCACGAAATATTAACTAAATTTAATATTACAAATCAAAACGAAAACGAATTGTGGTTTAAGTTATTAGTTATGCATATTTATCATGCAGGTTCGTATAATGTAGATAAAGCACTTGAATCGTTTAATCCAACCGAAGGCAACATTAATATTATTTATAATTTATGGCAAGCCCGTACACATCGTTTTAAAAGCGCATCGCAAAATTACTCACAACTTGTATTAGCAGCAATGCTAGAAATGAACGACAGAAGCAAGGTTGAAAACAAAGCATTAAATTAATGTTTTAAAATAAATTTTAAATATTAATTAACGTGTCTGAATCTATAATTCATCTTAAAAAATTAAAACAACTTTTGCAAATAGAACGTGATGAAGATTTTAAGATTTATCAAATTGAATTTTTAAAAGCTTCTATCGAAACAAGGCGAAAAAATGGTGTAACATGGTACCCAATTAAAATAAACTCTGAAGAGCTTGGGTATGCAGATTATTTGCAATTAGAAATTGAAAGAACATCTCATATAGATTTACCTCATCAGTTTAGTAGTGGAAAAAACATTAGTTTATTTTCAAATCAAAATACAAATGAACATGTTGAAATAAGCGCAACTATAAAAGCTTCTTTTAAAAACAAATTAAAAATAATTGTACATACCGATGAGTTGCCCGATTGGTGCTATGATGGTAAATTAGGCATTAATATTCAATTTGATGAAAACAGCTATAACGAAATGCAGTTGGCTTTAGATAGAGTTATAAAAGATCAAAACTCACGTGTAGCTGAATTAAGAAAAATTTTTTATACATCAATTACTCCTAATTTTACTAACGAATCCGATTCGATTTTTATTCAAAATTTAAATCAATCACAAAATAAAGCAATTAAAAAATCTTTAGCGAGTAAAGATGTTGCCATTATTCATGGCCCACCGGGTACAGGTAAAACAACAACATTAGTTCAGGCAATAAGAATTTGTACGCAAACCGAAAAACAAGTTTTAGTTTGTGCTCCTACAAACACTGCGGTAGATTTGCTAACCGAAAAGTTAAAAGAAATTGGTGTTAATGTTTTAAGAATGGGTCATCCTGCTAGAATTTCTGAAGAATTAATAAATACAAGCGTTGATGGACAAATTCAAAATCACAAAAATTACTACGAAATAAAAAATTTACGAAAAAATGCTGAAGAGTATTTTAAAATGGCGGGTAAATACAAACGTGTTTTTGGTAAAGAAGAAGCTCAGCAACGCGCATCATATTATAATGAAGCGAAAACCTGCTTAAAAGAAGCACGTTTAATAGAAGATTTTATTGTTGATGATTTATTTAATTCTGCTCAAGTTATTTGTTGTACTCCTGTAACTTCTGTAAATAAACATTTAAATAAAAAAATATTTAATACTTTGTTTTTTGATGAGGCTTCACAAGCACTAGAACCCTTAGTTTGGATACCTTTATTGAAATGTAACCGAATTATTATGGCGGGCGACAATCATCAATTACCACCTGTAGTAAAAAGTTTACAAGCTCAAAAAGAAGGCCTTGCTATTACCTTGTTAGATAAATGTATTAATTTTAAAAATGCAGTAAGTTTATTAAACAGGCAGTATAGAATGAATACGCCAATTATGAAATTTAGTAATGCGTATTTTTATAATAACGAATTAATTGCTGATGAAACTGTAAGTACACAATTGCTAATTAATGATATTAATGAAGTTAATAGTAGCTTTAACTCTCCAATTGAATTTGTTGATACAGCAGGTTGTGGCTTAGAAGAAAACCAGCACCCAGAAACATTAAGTAGTTACAATATTGGTGAAGCTAATTTAATTTTTAATCATTTTTCGCAACTTATAAATTGGTACTCTAACTATAAACAAAATGATAAATTAACTATTGGGATAATATCTCCTTATAAAGAACAAGTAAATTGGTTAAAAGAAAACATAAAAGAAATTTCCATTAATCATTTGCACATTGAAGAATTAAGAATTAATACAATTGATGGATTTCAGGGGCAGGAATGCGATGTTATATATATTAGTTTAGTGCGTAGTAATTCTGAACAGATAATAGGATTTTTAAATGATATACGAAGAATGAATGTTGCTATTACACGAGCAAAGAAAAAATTAATTGTTGTTGGAGATAGCGCAACATTAAGCGTAAATAAATTTTATGAATCTTTTATTAGTTATTGCGACGAGAATAAATTTTATAAAAGTGCTTGGGAATTTTTAAACCTTTAAAAAAACAAATAGTTAAGTATTACATAAACTACTAAATTTAATAAATGAATAATTTAGAAATTTTTACCAAAAATGATTTAAAAGCACTACTTCGTACAAGAGAAGGAGAAATTAAAATAGGAGAAACAATAAAATTTTGCGAAAGTAATAATTGGGAAAATGAACTAAAAGCATCAAAAGCTCAATTTGTAATTTTAGGAATACCTGAAGACATTGGTGTACGAGCAAACTTTGGAAGAGGTGGAGCACATACTGCTTTTAAACCTGCGCTTGATAGTTTTATAAATCAACAAAATAATTCTTATTTATTAGGCGAAAATTGTTTTGTTTTAGGTAATATTTTTGTTAATGATTTAATGGAAAAAAGTAATTTACTTAATTCTAAAAACAAAACCGATATTGATGAATTACGCAAAATGGTAGGAACAATTGACGAAAGAGCAACGCAAGTAGTATCATCAATAATAAAATTAAATAAAACGCCAATAATAATTGGCGGAGGCCATAATAACGCTTACGGCAACATTAAAGGTTGTTCAGTTACATTAAATCAAAAAATAAATGTAATTAATTGCGACCCTCATAGCGATATTAGGGCGTTAGATGGAAGGCATAGCGGTAATGGATTTAGTTATGCTTTACAAAATAATTATTTAAATAAATATGCTGTTTTTGGCTTGCATGAACAATACAATAATGCCAATTCGTTAAATCAATTTATACAAAATTCAAATTTATTTTTTTATTCATTTGAAGATATTTTTATTAGAGAAAAAACAGATTTTAAAACTGCATTAAAAAGGTGTATTAATTTTGTGTCTGATAATAAATGTGGGTTAGAGATAGATTTAGATGCTATAACTAATGTGCCAAGTAGTGCTAAAACAAGTAGCGGTATTTCGCAATTACAAGCAAGGCAATTTATTTATCAATGTGCAAATAATTTAAAACCATTATATTTACATATAGCCGAAGGTGCACCAATTTTATCACACATTAAAGCCGATAATAAAACCGGAAAATTAATTGCTTACTTAATAAGCGATTTTATTAAAGGTTGTTTAGACAATGAAATGGAATAAAAAATATACCTATCAAATTTTAGGTCCTTTGTTAGCTTTTTTAATTTGGAATTTTTCAGAATTAGATCCAACAAATGTTCAAGTTAGTTTAATGGCTGGCATAGCTGTTTGGATGTGTGTATGGTGGTTTAGCGAAGCTGTTGATTTAGCAGTAACAGCATTAGTGCCAGTATTAATGATGCCAATTTTAGGAATTGCGAATGTAAAAACAGTTGCACAACAATATACAGATAGTATAATATTTTTATTTATAGGTGGCTTTATGCTTGCCTTTGCAATAGAAAAATGGAATTTACATAAACGAATTGCGTTAAAAATATTATCAGTAGTTGGGCATTCGCCAGCAAGTATTTTACTTGGAGTTATGTTAAGCACTTATTTAATTAGTAATTGGATAAGCAACACAGCAACAACCATGATGTTGTTTAGCGCAGTTTTTGCACTTATACAAGAAACAAAACATTACATAACTAAACATCAAAAAAAATTTGCAGCTGCAATGCTATTAGGTTTAGCATTTGCCGCAACCATTGGCGGTATGGCAACCCCTGTAGGCACACCACCAAACATGTATTTTTTTAAAGCATATAAAGAAGCTTTCCCTCATTTAAATGATTTAAATTTTTTAAGTTGGAGTAAAATTGGTTATCCAATTTCAATTTGTCTTTTTCTAACAACATATTTTTGTTTGTATTTATATTTTATTAAAAATAAAGTTGAGTTAAAAATAGACAAACATCATTTTAAAACTAATTATAAAAATTTAGGTAAAATGTGTTATGAAGAAAAATGGGTGTTTTCGCTTTTTATTTTATGTATTATTTTATGGTTTACACGAGCTGATATTAATTTTGGAACTTTTAATTATAAAGGCTGGAACAATATTTTTCCAAAAAATAAATTTGTTGATGATTCAATAGTTGCAATAATGGCCGCGTTGGTTTTGTTTTTAGTTCCCAGTAAAACTGATAAAGGAAAAGCACTGTTAGAATGGGAAGATGCTAAAAAATTACGTTATGATATAATTTTGATGTTTGGTAGTGGCTTTGCTTTAGCTTATGGTTTTGAAATTAGTGGCTTAAGCAATTGGCTGGCTGATACTTTGCATTTATTAAGCAACGTTCACCCATTATTTATAATATTAGGAATTTGTATCATTACAACAATTATTTCAGAATTTGCATCAAACATTGCAAGTATTCAACTAGCAATTCCTGTGATGCTTGCTTTACAAAAAGATTTAAACTTACCCCCTTTGTTATTAATGATACCTGCAACATTTGCAGCTTCTTTAGGGTTTATGTTACCTATTGCAACTGCAGCAAATACAATAGTTTTTGGCACCAAACAAATTGACATTAAAGATATGTTTAAAGTTGGATTTATTTTAGATGCAATTGGCATATTAATTATTACTTTTATGTGTTACTTAATGTTAAGTTAAAATGATTATTGGTAAGCAAATAGAAAAACAATTTAATGATTTAAAAATTTTAAAAGGAGTTGATTTAGAAATAAAACAAGGTGAAGTTATTAGTATTGTTGGATCCTCTGGTGCAGGAAAAACAACATTACTTACTATTTTAGGAACTTTAGACAGACCCACTTCAGGAGAATTAATCATAGACAATCAATCTGTTTTTAATTTAAACGACACAAAATTAGCTGCTTTTAGAAATCAAAATATTGGGTTTGTTTTTCAGTTTCATCAATTATTACCAGAGTTTAATGCTTTAGAAAATGTTTGCATACCAGCTTTAATTGGTAAAAAAAGTAAAAAAGATGCCGAAAAAAAAGCAACTGAAATTTTAGAACTTTTAAATTTAAAAGATAGATTAACACATAAACCTTCGGAATTAAGTGGTGGCGAACAGCAGCGTGTTGCAGTTGCTCGCGCATTAATTAATCAACCAAAAGTAATTTTTGCCGACGAACCAAGTGGCAATTTAGATAGCAAAAATGCAAAAGAGTTACATGAATTATTTTTTAAACTTAGAGATAATTTTAATCAAACTTTTGTAATTGTTACTCACAATAACGATTTAGCTTTAATGGCTGATAGAAAGCTTGAAATGAAAGATGGAAAAATAATTTCAGATTAATTAAAATAATTCCTTTATACTTTTTAATAAATTAGCTTCAATCTCTCCAAAAATTAATCCTCGTCTTTCGTAAACACGTTTATTTGTTTCAACTAATTTATCTAAATCATAATTTTCAAATCCACCTGCCCCACCCCAACTAAAATTAGGAATATAAGTTGTAGGGAAATCACTACCAAAAACATTTGCTCCAACACCAACAACTGTACCTGTGTTAAACATTGTATTAATACCGCTTTTGCTATAATCTCCCATCATTAGCCCACAAAATTGCAAACCTGTATCAACCATTTTTTGTTGTAAATAATTATATAATTTAACTGTACCATAATTATTTTTTAAATTGCTATTATTTGTATCAGCACCTAAATTGCACCACTCGCCTATTACACTGTTTCCTAAAAAACCATCATGCGCTTTGTTACTATAACCAAAAATTACAGAATTATTTACTTCGCCCCCAACTTTACTGTGCGGGCCAATAGTTGTTGCGCCATATATTTTTGTAGAAAGCTTTAATGCACTATGTTCTCCTAACGAAAAAGGTCCACGAATAACAGAACCTTCCATAACCTCACTATCTTTAGCTAAATAAATAGGGCCTGTGTTCGTATTAAAAATACAGGCTTCTGCCTTTGCTCCTTTTTCTAAAAAAATTAAATTTTTATTCCCAATTACTTTATTTGATTCACTTAAAGGTTCAGATTTTTTATTATGAGTTAATAATTCAAAATCGTTATTTAAAGCAGTTGCATTTTTTTGAAAAATATCCCAAACATTTTTTAAAATTAAAGGTTCATTTTCTAGTTCAAAAAATTGACCATTTTTATTTATATAATTTTCTTTTGTTCCAAAATATGCAATTACAATATTGTTATGTTTTAAACCTTCGTTACTTTTTAAATTGATAATTTTTTTAATCAATTCCTTATCAGGACAAAGGTTAGATGTTATATACAAAGCTTCGTTTCCTATATAATTAGGAAATTTTTTAGATAAAAAATTTTCACAAACAAGTTCAACATTAGTTTGTAAATATTTTTCCCATTTTTCTTTAATTGTTAAAATACCAATACGTAATTCGCTTACAGGCTTGGTAAATGTAAATGGTAAAAAATTTTTCCAAGTATTATAGTCATCAATTAATACAAATTTTTTCATAAAAAATTACAACAAATTTACAATTGTAAATATATCATTTAATCCCAAATTAATTTTGCATTTACTGCCTTTAACATGGTTTGGGCTTTTAATATGCATTCTTCTAATTCTTGTTCGGGGTTGCTTAAATTTGTAATAGCTCCTCCAACAGAAAAAGATAATTCATTTGTTTCTGAATTATAAAACAAACTTCTTATTACTACGGGTAATTCAAAATCGCCATTAGGTTTTACAAACCCAAAAGTTCCACTGTAATAATTACGTAAAAAACATTCTGATTCATCAATTAAATTCATTGCGCTTTGCTTTGGAGCTCCAGTCATACTAGCCATAGGAAATGTTGCATCTATTATAGTTTCAAAATTAATTTTATTATTAATTTGGCAATTAACAGTTGTAACCATTTGATGAACTGTTTTAAAACTTTCTATTGCATATAGTTTATCAACCTTTACGCTCCCTTTTTCAGCAATTACAGATAAATCATTTCTGGCAACATCAACAGCCATTACATGTTCAACTTTATCTTTAACGCTATTGCTTAGTTGTGTTTTTAATTCTTCATCGTTATCTATTGTATTTCCGCGTTTAATTGTGCCTTTAATTGGTTTTGTTATTAAATAATTGTTTTCATTTTTTAAAAACAATTCAGGGCTACAACATAAAATATATTCGTTTTTTATTTTTATTAAATAGTTATAAGGCACATTACTTAACTTAACTAAATTATTAAAAACAGTAAGAACATCTAATTCTTTAATAACTGCTTTAAATTGGGTACAATAATTTATTTCATAAATGTTGCCTAACTGTATTTGCTGTTTTAAATCTCTAATTTTAGATAAGTATTCGTTTTTAGAAATTATATTAGTAAAATTAATTTCTTGATAAACGTTATTATTAGGTAATTTAATTAATTGTGTGTTTTGTACTTCAAAATAATTAATTGCAATTTTATTTTTTTGTGGATTTTGATAGGGAATAACAACTAAATTAATTTTATTTTTTTTTAATTTTTGATTTTTGTAAAGCGTATGTAAAAAAAAACATTCATTTTTTAAATTATTTTTTTCTATAACCCATGTGTCTATTTTGTCTATTACATTCAATACCTAAATCGTTTAAGATTGTTAAAGTTTGTTTTACATTAAAATAAAGTGTAAATTTAATATATAAATTAAAGGTAGGGTTATTATGAAAAAACAATTCTTAAGTTTATTTTTTGCAACAACATCAATTATAGTTGTTGGACAAAACGTTGCCATAAATGGTACTGGTGCTGCACCAAATACAAGCGCAATGTTAGATATTTCTTCAACCAATAGTGGACTATTAATACCTCGAATGACAACTGTCCAGCGCACTGCAATTGCTACTCCTGCAACAGGCTTACGAGTTTATGACACAACTACAAATACACATTGGTTCTTTAATGGTGTCGTTTGGGTTGAAATGCTAGATGGAAATTTAGGTTGGAGAATAACAGGAAATGCTTTAACGAGTTCTGGAATATTTGGAAGCACTACAGCACAAGATGTAAGATTTTTCAGTAATAATATTGAACGTGCTAGATTAATTTCAACTGGCGAGTTTGTTGTTAATAACACCACAGCATATAGCGGTGATCTTTTCTCTGTTTATTCTAGTGGGAATCAATACCCAATATCTGCATATGTTACAGGAGCAAGTCCAGTAATTGCAGGTACTTTCTCAAATAATTCAACATCAAATTCAGCAATTGGCGTTTTAGGTTCAATAAATAGTGGAAACGGAACAGCAGGAGTAAGAGGTATAGGTAGTTTAACTAATGGCAATGGATTATCAGGAATTGGACAATCTTCAAACGGATTTGGTTTAAGAGCTTCAAGCACAAATGCATCAGGGACAGGTGCTGTAGTAACTGGCAACAATGGGCCTGGCTCATATTTAACTACAGGGACTGGCTTATGTGCAATGGCAACAACTGTAGCAGTTTGGGGGAGAGGAAATGATGCAACTCAGGGAATTGGAGGGATTTTTAGTGGAAATAACCAAGGTGCAACCACTTTAGCTGGAGGGGTTGGGGCAATTGGAGTTGCTCAAACGATGGGAGTTGCAGGTATTTCAAACTCAGCTACAAATGGCATTAATAGATCAGGTGGTTATTTTGATACAAATGCTGGACAATCTTATGCTTATGTTGGCGCAAGAACAGCAGGAAATGTAAATAGAAAAATTGAAGGGAATGGAACAGTGAACACTACTGTTAAAGATTTAAATAATAATTTAGTTGTATTATCTGCTCCTGAATCACCTGAAAATTTATTTCAAGATTTTGGAGTTGGTAAATTAGAAAACGGAAAAGCGCATATAACAATTGATCCGATTTTTACAAAAAACATTGTAGTTAACGAAAAACATCCAATACAAATTTTTATTCAGTTAAAAGGTGATTGTAATGGTGTTTTTGTAACTAACGAATCAGCAACGGGTTTTGATGTTATAGAGCTTAAAAACGGAAAATCTAATGTAAGATTTAGTTATTTTGTTTCCGCTAATAGAGCTGATGAATTATTAGATGATGGTACAATATCACCATATTCTAGTGAAAGATTTGCACCAGCTATTGGGCCACAAAAATTAATAAAATTAGAATCAAAAGATTTAAAAGCTGAAAATTTAAATAATTAAAAAAAATGAATTCAGTAAGAAATATCTTTTACATAGTTTTAATTTCTAAAGCAGTATTTGCACAAGGTTTACTCAATAATGGTGCACGTATTGTGTTTGCTGGTACTGCTCAAATTTATATTGATGGCGCAACAGGAAATTACAGTAACACTGCAGGTGGTTTAATTACACCAAGCGCTTCAAGCAGTATTACTTTATTAGGTAATTGGATTAATAATTCAGCAAATGTTGCCTTTAATACAGATGGTGGTGGTGTTATTTTAGCAGGCGCTAACCAAAATATAGGTGGCTCAAATCCAAGTGCTTTTTATAATTTAAGTTTAACTGGTAGTGGAACAAAACAATTAACAGTAAACCAAAACACTGTTGGGGGTCAAGCAACCTTTAATGGCATATTGTCTCTTGGTTCTCGCCCATTAGATTTAAATAGTAATACACTAAACATTACTAATCCAATTGTAGGTGCAATTACTCAAACTGGTGGTTATATAATAAGCGAAACAAATTCAGCTACAAACCCAAGTGTTGTGCGTTGGTACGTAAGAACATCTACTGGCTCTCACATTGTTCCTTTTGGCACTACAGGTGGGGTTGCTATACCATTCACATATAATGTTACAACTCCAATGGGTGTAGCCAGCGGTAATGTTGAATTATCTACAAGACCAACAGCTTTAAACGACAATCAACCATGGACAAGTGGCGTAAGTTTTATGTTTTGCCCAAATAATGGCACAAGCGCAAACCCTTGCGCTATTGGCTCTGTTATTGACAGATGGTGGCAAGTAAACAATAGCAATCCTGTTACAGCAGATTTAACTTTTACTTATAGAGGAGTTGAAAACACAATGACTAACGCACCTACCGGAAACATTGGTGCGCAATACTGGAATGGTGCAGGTTGGTTATTAGATAACGCAAGTTTTGGAAGTAATGTTGGTGTTGTTGCAGGAACAGGTGCCTTAACTGCTCCAAGTATGACAGCTTCTGGACCATATGTTTTAACTTCTAAATTGGTACCATTGCCAATTGAAATTACAAACTTTAATGTTACTTGTACTGAAAAAGGGTTTTATAAAGTAAATTTTGAAGTTGCAAACGAAAGTAATATTGCATCTTACGATATTTTAAATAGTAAAGATGCTTTAGCTTTTAATAAAATAACAAGTATTATACCTAATGGAAATAACAAATACGAAATACTAGTTATGGAAAGTTTAATTAATGGTATTTACTTTAAGCTAAAAACTATTGAAAAAAACTTAAATGTAAATTATTCATCAATTGTTACTATTAGTAAAGAATGTTTAAAAACAATTTTACCAAATGTTTATCAAAACAATTCATCATTTGTTATAAACTTAACTTCAGATATTGATAAAGTTCTAAGATTTAGTGTTGTTGATGCTTCAGGAAAATTACTTAAAACGGAAAATTTAAATGTTGTAAAAGGGGTTAATGAATTTAACGTATTAGCTCCTTACGCTAAAGGTTTGTATTTTGTTACGTTAATGGATAATGAGCAATTAATTTTAACCAAAAAAATTCCAATTACAGAATAAAATTATTTCCCTAAAAGTACGCCAAACGTAGCTGTTACTTGGCCTGCAAAAAAATGATGATTTACTTTTCCGTTACCTTTCCCAAGCACAAAAGCATTTACATAATTAGCATAAGAACCTTTTGTTGTTAATTCAAACAAACCATATTTTAAAAAATTAATTCGTATGCCGGATTCTACACCAAAAATATAACCGGCAACTTTCCAATCGTTGTTTAATCTTTCGCCAAATAAAGTAACATCTGTACGAGGAATTACTATACCTCCACCTGGCTTAACTACAGCTTCTAATTTAAACTTAGGATTTTTTTGGAATAATTTAAATTTCCGAACAGCATTTATCATCCAAAAATTTGCACCATCTGTATGTTCAAAATGAAATAAATTTGTTGGATTTAAAATTGTATCGGTATCAAACCATTGGTTATTAATTTGCCCTTTTACTCTTAATTTTTGAAAATCGGTTACAACATATTTTGTATGATCATAATTCATTTCAATATCCCACTTATCATTTAATTTATAACCTAAACGACCTACAAATTGAGGAATTGTAATGTTTATCACATCGTATAGTTGATCAAAGTCTGGCCTATCTTTTGCAACAGCCTGGTAAGCTGTAAAATCGTAAGTGTAACTATTTCCGTTTAGTTTACTTACATACGTTCCTTTGTTTTGAAAATGAATATTACTTTTAGTGTACCATGCGCGCGTATAACCCCACAATAAATAAATTTTGTTTTGTTTTTTTGAATTAAATTGAATTGTATCTTTTTGAGAAAACAATGGCACTACATTTAATAAAAAAGTGATTAATAAAAGTCTAAACAAAATCATATTAGATAAACACACTTAAATAAATATTAATAACAATATTAGTAAGCATTAAATTTTTTAACGCTTATAATTTAAGTGCTAAATTAACAAATTAATTGTTAAGCATTACTGGCATAACCAACATTAACACATCTTCGCTTGGATTAGATTTGTTGGCTGGTAAAATAATTCCTGCGCGATTTGGAGCACTCATTTCAAGTGAGATTTCATCACAATCTAAGTTACTTATCATTTCAACTAAAAATCGTGAGTTAAACCCTATTTCCATATCTTCGCCAACATAAGTGCATGTTAATGTTTCATGACCTTCGTTAGCAAAATCTAAATCTTCGGCGCTAACTCTTAATTGGCTACCTGTAACTTTTACTCTAATTTGATGAGTTGCTTTATTACTAAATACACTTACACGTTTTAATGCGCCTAAAAAAGAGCCTCTATCAACAGTTAATTTATTTGGATTGTGTTTAGGGATAACAGCTTCGTAATTTGGATATTTTCCATCAATTAAGCGACAAATTAAATTAACACCACCAAAGCTAAATAAGGCATTAGTTTTATTAAACTCTACTTTTACAGCATCGTCAATTCCAACTAATAAATTTTTTAAAATGTTTAGAGGTTTTTTAGGCATAATAAATGAAGATGCGGTGCCTGCTTTTGCATCACTGCGTGTATATCGCACTAATTTATGAGCATCTGTTGCAACAAAAATAGAATTGGTTTCGTTAAATTGACAAAAAACGCCACTCATAACTGGTCTTAAATCATCATTACCAGTAGCAAATATTGTTTTGTTTATTGCACTTGCTAAAACATCGCTTTTTATTACTATTGAAGCTTCGGAATTTAATTGAGGTAATTTTGGATACTCAGCACCGTTTTGCCCACTAATATTATAATCACCTGTTTCTGTTTTTATCTTAATAGAATTTTTTGTTTTATCTACAATAAAAGAAATTGGTTGTTCAGGTAAATTACTTAATGCATCTAACAATGTTTTTGCAGGTATTGCAATATTTCCATTATCGTTAGATTCTACTTTTGTACTTGTAGTAATAGTGGTTTCCATATCACTAGCCGAAATGGTTAATTCTCCTTTAGAAATTTCAAATAAAAAACAATCTAAAATTGGAATAGTGTTATTGGTATTTAGTACGCCGCCAATTGATTTTAAATGTTTTAAAAGAGTAGATGCAATAATTACAAAATTCATAATACAGTATTTTCCAACAAAGTTAAATTCTCTATTAAGGATAGCTAAATTTTAGCAGTTTAGTTTTAAGCATTTTTTCCACAAAAAAAAACCGTTCAAAATTTTGAACGGCTTAAAAAAAATAAAAAAAAATTAATGCTTTCCTAAATATTCAGCTACACCTTTATGGTCAGCTTTCATTCCTTCTTTTCCTTTTGTCCAGTTAGCAGGACAAACCTCTCCATTTTCTTCATAAAATTGTAATGCATCTACCATACGAATTGCTTCATCTACGTTTCTGCCAAGCGGTAAATCATTAATTAATTGATGGCGCACAACACCTTTTTTATCTATTAAATACAATCCTCTAAATGCAATCATTGGTCCTGTAGCAATTAAATTGTTTTCTGCATCAACATCATAATCTCCAGAAAGAGTACCATAATTTAAAGAAATTGTTTTAGTTGTATCTGCAACAATTGGGTATTTTACACCTTTAATCCCTCCTGCATTTTTTTCCATTTGTAACCAACCCCAATGGCTCTCTTCTGTATCTGTGCTACAACCAACAACAGCAACTCCTCTTTTTTCAAATTCGCTTAATTGTTCTTGAAAAGCATGTAACTCTGTTGGACAAACAAACGTAAAATCTTTTGGGTAAAAAAAGAATACTACATACTTTTTGCCAATAAATTGATCTAAAGAGAAATCAGAAACAATTTCTCCACCATTTACTACTGCACCAGCTTTAAAACTTGGTGCTTTTTTTCCTACTAAACTTGCCATATTTATACTTTATTTTAATGTTAATGTTGTAAAAGTACTCAATACTTTTTATTATTAATAATTTAGAAATACCTATTATTGTAGTGCTTAACAAATTTTATTATGAGTCTTAAATTAAATGAAACAGCACCTAATTTTACACTTTTAAATACATTAAAAAAAGAAGTGAAATTAAATGAATTGAAAGGTAAAAATGTTGTTCTTCTTTTTTTTCCTTTAGCATTTACTGGCGTTTGCACTAATGAATTATGTTCGGTTAGAGATAGTTTAGCTGATTATAACCAGTTAAATGCAACTATTTTTGGAATTTCGGTTGATTCTTTATTTACGTTAGCAAAATACAAAGAAGAACAAAAGTTAAATTTTGAATTGTTAAGCGATTTTAATAAAAACGTTTCATTAGATTACAATTGCCTATATGAAAATTTTGCTTTTGGCATGAAAGGTGTAAGTAAAAGAAGTGCATTTGTAATTGATAAAAATGGAATATTAAAACATATCGAAATACTTGAAAATGCGGGCGAGTTACCAAATTTTGAAACAATTAAAACAGTTTTAAAAAATTTAAATTAATATAAATTGAAAATTAAATTATAAGATAAATACTTTGTAAAATTTTAATTTATATTTTTTTACGAATAAATTCCCATAAAACTATACCAACACTTACAGAAATGTTTAAAGAATGTTTTGTGCCAAGTTGTGGAATTTCAACTACTTCATCACTATTGTTTATAATTTCTTGGTCTACACCATACACTTCATTACCAAAAACTAATGCTAGTTTTTTACCTGTACTTTCAAAATTTTGTAACCAAGTTTTTTTTTCGGCTTGTTCAATACTTACTATATAATACCCTTTTTGTCTTAAATCAATTATGGCTTCAACTGTTGTTTTATAATACCACCACTCTACTGTAGCTGTTGCTCCTAAAGCTGTTTTTTCTATTTCTTTATTTGGCGGAGTGCCACAAACACCACATAAAGCAATTCCTTCAATTAAAAATGCATCGGCAGTTCTAAACACACTACCAATATTATTTAAACTCCTAATGTTATCAAGAACTACAATAATAGATTGTTTATTACTCTTTTTAAAATCGTTTGGTGTTAAACGGTTTAAATCTTCATTTTTAATTTTTTCATTAAACATGGCGTCAAAACTAATTATTTTCTTAATTTTATGGGATATTTTTTAAATGAAAGTTAGTAAAGAATTTAAAATAGGTGTTGTAGTTATTTCGGCCATTAGCATTTTAGTTTGGGGTGTTAGTTTTTTAAAAGGAATTAATTTGTTTTCGCCTAAATATGAGTTGTATGCAGTTTACCCAAGAATTGAAAATTTAATTACCGCTAATCCATTATTAGTTAATGGTTACAAAATAGGGCAAGTAAGCGAAATTAAATTAATTAACCACCGAGGTAAACAACAAGTATTGGTAAAATTTAATTTAAATGAAGATATTAAAATACCAGTTGGTACTATTGCTCGTGCCGAAAGTTCTGACTTACTAGGATCTAAAGCAGTTGAACTTATTTTTAGTGACCGTACAGAATACGTAAAAAGCGGAGATACACTTTCGGCAGAATCTGAGCAAAGTTTAAAAGAATCGTTTAACAAACAAATTGCACCAATACAAGCTAAAGCCGAAAAATTAATTGGCGGAATGGATAGTGTAATGAGTGTTATTAATGCGATATTAAACACTAAAACCCGTAAAAACATTGATGAATCTTTTGAAGGAGTAAAACGTGCCATTTTAAGTTTAGAACAAACTGCATATAAAGTTGATGATTTAATTGGTTCAGAAAGAACAAAAATATCGAGTGTTATGAGTAATTTAAATCAAATTACTTCTAACTTAAGTAAAAATAGTCAACGTATTGATAACATAATTGCTAATGTTAATACTATAAGTGATAGTTTAGCTAAAGCTCAAATAAAAGAGGCTATTGCAAGCGCTGATAAATCGATGAAAGAATTAAGTGTAATGCTTGCTAAAATTAATGAAGGACAAGGCACACTAGGTAAATTAGCAAAAAATGATTCGTTATACACAAACCTAAACAAATCAACTGCCGATTTGGATAAATTACTTAAAGATTTACGGATTAATCCAGAACGATATATTCACTTCTCGGTATTTGGCCGTAAATACCCTAAACCTAAAGATTAATTTTATATGTTAAGTTCTATTTTATTTTGTTTGTTGTTTGGTGCAGGAGCTGTTTTCTTTTATTTACAAGTAAAAAAAATAAGAAGAAACATTTTCCTTGGTAAAGCAATAACAATTAACGATAACAAAAGCAAAAGATGGAAAACAATGTTATTAGTAGCATTTGGGCAAAAAAAAATGTTTGCTAGGCCAATTCCTGCTTTACTTCATTTTATACTTTATAGTGCCTTTATTATTACTCAAATAGAATTGCTCGAAATAATTGTTGACGGCATTTCTGGCAGTCACAGGATTTTTAGACCATACCTTGGTGGATTTTATACATTTATGATAAGCCTAATAGAAATCTTATCCGTATTAGCTTTTATTGCTACAATTACTTTTTTAGCACGTCGTAATTTATTAAAAATTCCAAGGCTAGTAATGAACGAACTTAATGGTTGGCCTAAGTTAGATGCAAATTTAATTTTACTTGCTGAAATTACTTTAATAATTTTTATTTTTATGATGAATGGTGCCGATGAAGTTTTATATCAAAGAGGCGCATCGCATGCAATTAATACAGGAGGTAACTCGTTAAACTTTTCAATTAGTCAATATTTAGGTCCTGCATTATATAGTGGTTTCCCTGATGGTGGTTTACATGTAATTGAACGTATTGGCTGGTGGGGACATTTATTAATGGTTTTAGGTTTTTTATGTTACTTACCATTTTCAAAACATTTACATATTGTTTTAGCATTTCCAAATACCTATTACAGTAATTTAAATAAAAAAGGAAAATTAAGTACATTAGACTCAGTTACTGATGTTGTAGCCCCAAATTTTGACCCTAGTTATCAGCCTAAAACAGACCCTAACAACCCTACTCGATTTGGTGTAAAAGATGTACAAGATTTAACTTGGAAAAATTTATTAGATGCATATACTTGTACAGAATGTGGAAGATGCTCTAGTTCTTGTCCACAAAACATTACAGGGAAAAAATTATCTCCACGCAAAATTATGATGGATACACGAGACAGAATGGTTGAGGTTGGAAAAAATATCGATTTTAATAATGGTAAATTTGTTGATGATGGAAAAAGTTTACTTGGAAATTATATAACAACAGAAGAGATTTGGGCTTGTAATACCTGTAATGCTTGTGTTGAAGCTTGTCCTGTAAATATAAATCCACTCGAAATAATTGTTGAAATACGTAGATATTTAGTAATGGAAGAAAGCCAAAACCCAAGTGAATTAACTAATATGTTTAGTAATTTAGAAAACAACGGCGCTCCATGGCAATTTAGCCCTTCAGATAGAGCAAATTGGATAAATGAAAATTAATTTATTTTAAATAAAGTAGAACTATAAATAACAAAAAAAATGAATTCAACTCCAATAAAAGTTCCTACAATGGCCGAAATGATAGCAAACGGCGAAGTACCCGAAATTTTATTTTGGGTTGGTTGTAGTGGTAGTTTTGATGACCGCGCAAAAAAAATTACTAAAGCTATTATTAGAATTTTAAACCATGTTGGAATTAAATTTGCAATTTTAGGAGCAGAAGAAGGCTGCACCGGTGACCCTGCTAAACGAGCTGGTAACGAATTTTTATTTCAAATGCAAGCCATGCAAAACATTACAGTTTTAAATGGATATGGAGTTAAAAAAATAGTTACGGGTTGCCCGCATTGCTTTAATACTATTAAAAATGAATATCCATCACTAGGAGGAAATTATGAAATTGTTCACCATACGCAATTAGTTCAAGAATTAATTAACGCTGGTAAATTAAAAGTATCTGGTGGTGAATTTAAAGGCAAAAAAATTGTGTTTCACGACCCTTGTTATTTAGGAAGAGCAAATGATGTTTACGAAGCGCCACGAGAAGTAATAAAAAAATTAGATGTTGAATTAGCAGAAATGAAAAGAAGCCGAGCTAATGGTTTTTGTTGTGGTGCAGGTGGCGCACAATTGTTTAAAGAAGCCGAAAAAGGAAATAAAGAAGTTAACGTTGAACGAGCCGAAGAAGCTTTATCACATCAACCAGATGTTATTGCTGTTGGTTGCCCTTTTTGCAACACAATGATGACAGATGGAGTAAAACATTTTAATAAAGAAGGGCAAACAAAAGTTTTAGATGTGGCCGAATTAATTGCAAATGCAAATGATTTATAAAATATTAATAGTTGTTACAAGTTTATTTTTAATAGTAGGTTGTAAAACTAAACCTGATAATGATGCTACAGATTTAAAATTTCAAGACAGTTTACTAAATAAAATTAACTCACCTGAGCTTAAAGCAATTTCTAAAAAAATAACAGAAGAAGTCAATAAGCCTGAGTTGTATAACGAAAGGGCAAAACTTTACATTCAATTAGGATTAGCAGAAGAAGCAGAAAAAGACGCTAATAGAGCAATTAAATTAGATTCTTTAAAACCAGATTATTTTTTAACAAAAGCAGATGCTTTATTTTCTGCTAATAAAACTAAATTAGCTAAAGACGAACTTGAATTAATTGAAAAAAAATTCCCTACCAATACAGAAGCATTATTAAAACTTGCAGAGTTATTTTTTATTGTAAGGCAATACCAAACAGCAATTGATTATTGTAACAAAGCATTAAAAGTAGATGAAAGCATTGCAAAAGCCTATTTTATAAAAGGAAGTATTTATAGAGAGAGTGGTGATACTGCAAAAGCCATATCAAGCTTAATTACCGCAACAGAACAAGACAATAGATTTGACCAAGCATTTTTTGATATTGGCGTTATTTACGCTGCTCAAAAAAATCCAATAGCTTTAAATTATTACGACAATGCATTTAAAATTAATCCTACAAACAATGATGTAATTTACGCAAGGGCTAAATTTTATCAAGATATTTCAAAAATAGAAGAAGCCATTAAGCAATATGACTATTTATTATCAAGAGATAAAAATTATTTTTTAGCTAACTACAACTTAGGTGCAATAACTTTAGAACTTAAAAATGATCCTAAAACAGCAATTAATTACTTTACAAAAGCAATAGAAAGTAAAGCTGATTATATAGAAGCCTATTTTGCACGAGGATATGCTTATTCTAAAATTAATGAAAAAGAAAATGCTAAAGCTGATTACAAAATGTGTTTGCAATTGGAAGATAATTACGAGCCAGCAATTACAGCACTTAATAAATTAAAATAAAATTATTTTATTTGGCAATACCTGTTAGTATTGCATATTTTATTAACCCAACAACACTTTTACTATTTGTTTTTTGCATAATATTAATGCGGTGTGTATCAACTGTTTGTTTGCTTATAAATAATTTATCAGCAATTTCCTTACTGGTAAATTCTTGTGTAATTAAATTTAATACTTCTTTTTCTCGTGGAGACAATTGAACATTAACAGGCTCATTATATTTATTTAAATACTGATTAGAAATTATTGGCATAATATCTTGCGAATAAAATGATCCATTTTCTATTAATCTATTTAACCCAAATAAAAACTCATCTTGACCAACACTTTTTAACATATAAGCATCAGCATCAACAGCAATTGCTTCTTTAACTATGCTCGCACTATTATGCATACTCAATATCATAACTAAAATAGAGTTGAATTCATTTTTAACATGTTTACACAATTCAATACCATTCATTATTGGCATGCTTATATCAGATATAACAATGTCAATTTTTATTGATGAACTTTTAATTATGTCTAAAGCATCTTGTCCATTAACTGCAACTCCTACAACTACAAAACGTTTATCCCCTTCAATCATACTTTTAATGCCATCCAGCACAAGTTGGTGATCGTCAACTAACAAAACATTATAAAGTTTTTCATTCATAGTTTAATTCTTATATTAAATTTAGTTCCATTTTCTTTAGACGATTTCATTTCAATTTTTCCTTCCAATTGCTCAACTCTATTTTTAATATTGTTTAAACCAATACCGTTTTTGTATAATGCTTCATCAACATTAAATCCAATACCATTATCGTTTAAGGTTAACACTAAATAATTTTCTGAATCTGTTAATTTCACTTCTATTAAACTTGCGTTGGCATACTTTAAACTGTTTTGAATAAACTCTTGTATTATTCTGTATATATTAAGTGTATTTTGTTCGTTAAATAATAATTGTTTAACTTTTTCATTAATAGTTAAAATAACTTTGGTATTTGTAATACTTGCGTTTAACTCGTCAATTAAAATTTCAAGAGATTTAACTAACCCTAATTTAATGTTTGCAGGCATTAAGTTATGTGATAAGTTTCTAACATCTTGAATTGTAGTTTTAGTAATTTCAGTGGCTAATTTAATATTGGGTTCTTTTAAAGAGAGTTGCATGTTCATTACCGAGAGTTTTTGTGCAATTCCGTCATGTAATTCTTTTGCTATGCGTTCTCTTTCTAATTGTTCGGCCTTAAAACTTGCGATACTAATATTTTTTTGATGCAATAAAGCTGCTTTTGATTTTTTAATTTTATTAAATAAATAAATTGCAATGCTAAAAAAAATCAAGATAGAAATAAAAATTATATATAAATATTTTTTTTGCTTAACAAGATTTTGTTTTTCGTTATTAGCAATTGTATTCATTAAATTTAATTCTTTAATTTTGTTTTCTTTTTTTTCAGTTTCGTAAATGGTTTGGTATTTACTAATTTTATTAGAAATGTCATTACTAAAAATTGTATCATTTAGTTTTATATATTTTTCGAGATATTTTAAAGCCTGTTCACTTTTCCCTTTAATAGTGTATAATATACTTGCTCCCTTGTAAATTTTCAATAAATTTTCTTTGTTGTTTAATTTTTCACTAATTACAATTGAGTTTTTATAAATTTCTTCGGCTTCATTTAATTTACCTAATTCGGTTAATACGGCAGCTAAATTAGTTTCATAATTTACAAAACCGTTTGAGTCGCCAATTTGACGGGCAATTTTTGCAGCTTCTTTGTATTCAGCAATTCCTAAATTCCCTTTGTTTTCTTGTCTATATAAATGTCCTAAATTATTTAAGGTTGTACAATATTCGTTAAATGCATTTTTTTCGAATAATATTTTTTTAGCTAATTGATAATAAAAAATTGCTGAATCAACTTGGTTATTGTTTGAAAAAATACTACCAATAGCAGAGTACATAACACCATTACCATATACATTATTTGATTTTTCATTTGCAGCAATCGCTTTTTTAGCATATACTAAACCCAAATCATATTGATGTAAATTGGTTGAATATATACTTGAAATATTACCATAGATAGCCGCCAAGTAATCATAATAATTTTGTTGCTCGCTAATTTTTGTACATTCTAAGTATATTTTTATTGCCTCACTAAATTTACCTTGCTCAACACAAATATTACCTAGTTTTGATAAGCTAGAAATTACTTCTCTAGGCAATTTTAATTCCCTTCTAATTGAAAGTGATTTTTTAAAATAATCTTCAGCATTTGGAAGATTACCACTTCTTAAAGCAATAATGCCATAATCATTATAAGCTTGAGCTAACCATTTTTTATTTTTATTACCGCTGGATTCTTTAATAAATTTATTTGCATAATTAACCGCATCAACCTTGCTTATATCTTTAAGTTCCCAAATTAAATCAGAATAAGCTTGAAAACGAACTGTATCTATTTTAGAGTTTGTTTTTTCTTTTAGTTGTGTTATTGTATTACTTTGCGAAAAGCAATTAAAACTTATTAAAAAAAGTATAATAAATTTTTTCATGTTTTTTTAAAATACCCAGCCTTTTAGATAATCGTAAAATTGATAATATATTACATATAATATAACACACCACACAATTGTAGATACACTCATATAGGTAATAACTTTAGCTTTATTTTTATAAAACCGTTCGCCCAAAAATGCACCAAGTGGTATCGATAACAAAATAGGAGCTAAAATTGCAATACCTGTTAAACCAAATTTATTTTTTACTTTTATTATTCGTCTATTACTTTTGGTAAATGTTTTTCTCTTTGTAAAATACGGTTTGTTTTCTTTATACTTATCCCACCATTTAATTAAAGATTCAAATAAATAAACATAAAAAATTGTGCCGCCAATTGCTCCTGCGCAAGCAACTATAAAAACTTCAATAAAATTAAATTTAAACAAAATGCATGTTGCAGGCATCCCCATTTTACTAAAAAACAATGAGCATAAAAATAGTGCCGATATTACTTTAAAAAAATAAGCCATTTATTGGTAAATATAAGTTTTTACCCGCAAGTTTTTGGTTTTTGTTTTAGCTTTAACGAAGTTTATCATTTATAAGAAATAATAAATCGAATTTATCAAAATGTAACAGATATAATAAAATTTGGTAACAAATAAATGTGTAAATTTACCTCCCAGCTAAATAAACTAAACAAAATAAATTATGGCAACACAAACGGTAAACAATGCTCAAACACATGATAGTATGTTTGCAGCCGTTTTAGCACGCCTAGATGCGGCTGCTAAGTTAATGAACTTAAGTGCTGATGTACTTAAAGTATTAGAAAATCCACAAAAAGAAGTAAAAGTAAGTTTACCAATTATGATGGATAATGGTAGTATTCAAGTTTTTGAAGGTTACAGAACTGTGCATAGCACACATTTAGGTCCTAGTAAAGGTGGTGTAAGGTATGCGCTTGATGTAAATGCTGATGAAGTTAGAGCATTAGCTGCATGGATGAGTTTTAAATGCGCTGTTGCAAATTTACCTTATGGTGGTGCAAAAGGTGGCGTTAAATGCGACCCACGCGCTATGAGTGTAGGCGAATTAGAAAGATTAAGTAGAGCATACGCTAAAGCAATGAAAGATGTTTTTGGTGTAAATAAAGATATTCCAGCACCAGATATGGGCACAAGCGGTAGAGAAATGGCTTGGATGTTAGATGAATTTAATAAAATTACGGGCGAAGATACTCCAGGTGTAATTACTGGTAAACCAATTGCTGTTGGCGGTTCATTAGGTAGAGATGCAGCTACTGGAAGAGGCGTTATGGTTAACACTTTGGCGGCTCTTAAAAAAATGAATCTTAACCCTAAAGATGTTACAGCTGTAGTTCAAGGCTTTGGAAACGTAGGTTCGCATGCAGCACGCTTATTACACGAAAAAGGGATAAAAATAATTGGAATTGGCGATCATACCGCAAGTTTTTATAACGAAAAAGGAATTGATGTACCTGCAGCTTTAGCATTTGCTGCAAAAAACAACAAGGTATTAAAAGGGTTTACTGGAGCAACTGAAATCCCTTCGTCTGAATTATTAATTAGTAAATGCGATGTGTTAGTTCCTGCAGCTTTACAAAATGTAATTACTGCCGAAAATGCTCCTAAAATTCAAGCAAAACTTATTGTTGAAGGCGCCAATGGCCCTACAATGCCAGATGCAGATGCTATTTTAAACGAAAAAAATATTATTTGTGTGCCAGATATTTTAGCAAATAGTGGCGGTGTTACTGTGAGTTATTTTGAATGGGTTCAAAACAAAGCTGGTTATTACTGGACAGAAGATGAAGTAAATACCAAACACGATTTAAAAATGGAAATTGCTTTTGAAGCCATTTGGAATAATGCTGCAAAATACAAATCAAGTATGCGATTAGCAGCTTATATAACAGCATTAGAAAAAATTGAATTAGGCGTAAAATTAAAGGGCGCATACTAATTTTAAATAATTGATTTTAAGGCGATTAAGTTAAAATAACTTAATCGCTTTTATTTTTATAAAAAAATAGATAGCTTTGTTTTAATTAAACTTAAGTCCGTATACTGTTGGAGTTTATTTTAATCATAATTGCGTATTTATTAGGTAGTATTCCTACTGCTGTTTGGATTGGTAAAAAGTTCTATCAAATTGATGTAAGGGAGTTTGGCAGTGGTAATTCTGGCGCAACAAATACTTTTAGGGTACTAGGTAAAAAAGCTGGAATTCCAGTATTAATTATTGATGTTATTAAAGGATCGCTTGCTGTTTCTTTAGCATATTTTACAAATTTTAATCATCACTCAAACGACTTTATAAGTTTGCAATTAGGCTTAGGTGTTGCTGCACTTTTAGGTCATATTTTTCCTATTTGGGCAGGTTTTAGAGGAGGAAAAGGTGTTGCTACAATTTTAGGTATTGTCATTTGTATTTTACCTACTGCATGTGCTTTAGCGTTAATAGTGTTTTTAATTGTATTACTAACATCAAAAATTGTATCCTTATCCTCAATGTTAGCGGGTGTTTCTTTTCCTTTAATATTATTTTTTGCATTAAATGAAACTAACCCTATTTTAATAAGTTTTTCTGTTGCAATAAGTTTGTTGCTAATTATTACGCACCGTAAAAACATTAAGCGTTTACTAAATAAACAAGAAAGTAAAGTGAGCTTATTTAAAAGTCAATCTGCTGACTAACGATTAATCTTTATCTATCTTAAAAACAATTAAAACATAATGAAAAAAATAGCCCTTTCAATTTCAACACTTTTAATTTTAACAGCATGTGGTCCTAATTCTAATGATGCCATAAGTTATAACGATCAAATTATTGATATTATTGATAAAATAAAACAACATCAAGAAAACTTAATTTATCAATTAGATGGGCACAATATAGATTCGCTAAAAATTACACAAACTGCTTTTGAAAACATAGCAACTGAATCTACAAAAAAATTAAGTGAAATTAAGGCTTTTGATAATGCAACAGAATATATTGATGCTGCAAAAAAATTTGTTAGTGTAATTCAAAGCTTATCAACAAACGAAGTAAAGACATTAGCTAATTTATTAGCTAAAGATAGTTTAAGCATTACTGATGAAGATGTAAAATTAGCAGAAGAAAATGGTGTAAATTTTGATAATAAATACGAAAAAGCATCTAATGAATTTGCTGAATCGCAAAAACAATTTTCCACTAAATGGAATTTTAAATTAACAACAGAAAATAAATAATAATTTCTTTTTAAATAATTTAAATTGAATAAACTTAAAAGTATAAACATAAAATGCGTTTTACTACTTTTTATTTATTTAATTAGTAATTGCCCTTTAACTTTATTTCATCATCATAATCACAATTTTGTTGCTTTTAAGAATGCTAACCATTGCGAAAAAACAATTTATTATGGTGAAAAAAATGCGTGTGCACATAAATATCATCTTTCTAGTTTAAAAGAAAAATGTTCTTTTTGCAGCAATCACACTATTTCATCACATACAACAATTTCATATCGTTTTTCTCTTTATAGGCCATTAACATTTACTAATAATAAACTTTACACTTTAAGTTTATATTCAACCTTAACTTTTAATCCCTTTAATAAAGGCCCTCCTATTGTTTAAGTTTAACCGCTAATAAATGCAAGAAATTACTTATTAGTAAGTTCTAAAAAGGCGGTCATTATCAAATACAAGCTCACATTCTAATATACACAACTATATTGTGCATATTAAACAATTAAATAGTTGTATTTGGTATTATTTAATTAGTGTTCCAAAAAATACTAATTCGGTTATAACTTATTTTTAAAATCAAAATCATGTATTTCAATAGCATTGTATTTTTTATTGTTTTTGAGTTTGTTGTGTTAAACATATTTTCTCAAAACACGCTTTCAGGTTATATAAAAGATGAAAACACAAAAGAAGAATTAATTGGTGTTTCTATTTATGTAAATAACCTTAAAAAAGGAACTTTTACTGATAATAAAGGAAATTATCAGCTTACAAATATAAAAACTGGTAACTATATAATTAGTGTTAGCTATATAGGTTATAAAACCTTAATTAAACAAATAAATATAAATAAAGACTCTACACTAAATTTATTTTTAACTCCATCTGTTAAAGAGCTTAACGAAATAATTGTAACTAGCGTTGCACAAAGTACTGAATTAAAATTAAGTCCTATAATTGTTACAACTATTAACCGTAATGCTTTAAATCAAAACACTGCAACAAACTTAATTGATGGTTTAAAAAACATACCAGGTGTAAGTCAAATTACATCTGGTGCGGCTATTTCAAAACCAATAATTAGAGGCTTAGGTTATAACAGAATTATAACATTAAATAATGGTATTAAGCAAGAAGGGCAACAATGGGGCGATGAGCATGGCATTGAAATTGATGAATATGCAGTTGATAGAGTCGAAATTGTAAAAGGCCCAGGAAGTTTAATTTATGGTTCAGATGGAATAGCTGGTGTATTAAATTTCTTAACATATAAACCAACACCTATTGGTAGTATTAAAACACAATTTATTTCTAATTATCAAAGTAACAATAACCTTTTTGCAAACTCTTTTTCAAACATGGGTAATAAAAATGGTTTTCAATGGCAAGCTAGATTTAGTAATAAAATTGCAGGTAATTATCAAAATGCTTATGATGGTAAAGTATTTAATTCAGGATTTAAAGAAACCGATGGTAATTTGTTTTTGGGAATTAATAAAAAGTGGGGCTATTCGCATTTTGCGGTAAGCTCTTACAACAACACTTTAAATCTTATAGAAGGAGAAAGAGATAGTTTAGGGCGTTTTGTTTTTATGAACTCTAATGGAACTATAAAAACCGCAACAAGTAAAAACGATATAGGGTATTCTGTTGGTTTTCCTCACCAACAAATTAATCATTTAAATTCTTCAATTAATAATTATTTTATATTAAAAAAAGGAACGTTAAATTTTGATTTAGGGTTTCAAAATAATAAAAGAAAAGAATTTGGAGATCCAACAAAACCTAATAACATAAATTTATTTTTCGATTTATATACCTTTAATTACAATTTAAGATATAATCTAGCTAAATATAAAAATTGGGAAACAACCATTGGTATTGGCGGAATGCAACAATTAAATAAAAACAAAGGTTTAGAATTTTTAATTCCAGAATACAAAATATTTGATGTTGGAACTTTTATATTAACACAAAAAACATTTAATAAGTTTGTAATTGCTGGTGGATTAAGATTTGATAATAGAAATATGTCATCTAAAAAATTAATTTTAGATAGTATGCAAAAACCAAGTCAAGTTATTACTATTAATTCTATTCGAAAATTTAATGCTTTTGAAAATAATTACAATGGGTTTTCGGGTAGTTTGGGTGTTTCTTATTTAATTACAAACTCATCTACAATAAAATTAAATTTTTCGCGTGGATTTAGAGCTCCAAGTGTAGTTGAATTAACATCAAACGGAAAACACGAAGGCTCTTTTAAATATGAAATTGGAAACTCAAATTTAAAATCAGAATTTAGTCATCAAGTTGATTTGGCTTATTTTTATGATTCTGAACACATCACTTTTGAGCTTACCCCATTTATAAATTATATTACTAATTACATTTATATTAAAAAATTAAATGGTGTAACAAGTTACGATAGTATAGTAGATTTAACAGACCCCGCACCTGCATTTAAATACACATCAGGCAATGCAATATTATATGGTGGAGAAATTTATTTTGATCTTCATCCTCACCCTCAAGATTGGTTGCATATTGAAAATAGTTTTTCATTTGTTCAGGCCTCGCAAATTAATCAAACTGACAGTACTAAATATTTACCTTTTATCCCTGCGCCAAAATACAGAGGAGAAATTAAAGCTGAACTAAAAAAAATTGGTAAAACAATTTCAAATGGATTTATTAAAGTTGGTGTAAACTACTATTTTAAACAAAATAAAATTTATAGTGCTTTTGGTACAGAAACCATAACCCCTGCTTATACTTTGTTAAATGCAGGCATTGGCGCAACTTTTAAAGCATTTAAGCGAAACGATTTTTTAAGCATTTTTATTAACGGAGATAATTTAACTAATGTTGCTTATCAAAATCATTTAAGTAAACTTAAATACTTACCAATTAACCAACTAACCGAAAGAGTTGGTGTTTACAATATGGGTAGAAATTTTAGTATTAAACTTTTACTAAATATTTAAAAACAAAAAAAGCAGACTTATTTTAGTCTGCTTTTTTTCTAAATTTTTTAGTTTAATTATTTTAAGTGTTTTAAATTTAAACCATATAAAACAATAAATAAAGCTGAAATAATAATTCCTACTCCAAAGCCAGAATAAACTATTGTCATAATAATAGAAACTACGTTAGCTCCAGTATAAAGGAAAAATCCAATTTTTTGCATTTTCCACATTTTAATTACACCAAATAAACCTACTAAAGTTGTTACAAAACCAATAGCTACATAAGCCCATGTTAAGCCTACACTTGGTGTTTTAGACATAGCTTCGCTCATTGCTGCAGCCATTTGTCCACTTTCTCCACTCATATTTTCTACATTAGATGCAACAGCACTAATTGCTCCAATTGCTGTTATAACCAATACGTAAGCTATAATTGCAAAGCCAGCTGCAATAAAAGATAAAATACATAATACTGTTAAAAAGGTTGGTCTTGCACCTGATGCTTGTTCTGTTGTTGGGTTTGTGTTGTTTTCCATAATTGTGTTTTTTAAATTAGTTTAAGTCGAAAGTACACTTATGAGCGACAAAAGCAAAAAAAACAACCATAAAGTTTTTAACAAATTTTTACAAAATTCATTAATGCAATGACAATCAAACAGTTAAAAGTTTACTTTTTCTTTACCACGAATACATTAGATAAGTAAAATGAATCGTTTTGAGGCATTACTTTATTTAAAAATTTACCAAATACATTTACCATAAATATTACAGATGTTTTAAAAAATCCAATATCATCGCTTTTAAATTTTTTGTCTTTTCTAGAAAAAACTAAGAAAAATAACTGAGTATGCGTTTCAAAAAAACTGCCTTCTTTTTTAAATTCTACTACTTCAAACCCTGCTTTTTCAAACTTATCATTTAATGCAAACCTTGTATAACGAGCGTAATCATAGGGCACTTCATGCTCATTCCAAACAAAAGGACAAGTAACAAACATCAACCCTCCGGTTTTTAAAACTCTATTAAACTCTTGTAATTTTTCATCTAAATCAAACATATGTTCAAATACTTCTGTACACAGCAAGTAATCAAATTTCTTATCTTCAAATGGTAAAGGGCCTCTATCGTAAAAAATATCTATTTGTTCTTCATCATGTGGGTGTCCTTCATTTTCAAAATCAATCCCAATATATTCATCAACTTTAAATAAACTTTTATATGGCTTAGAGCCACAGCCAAAATCTAGCAACTTTCCACCACCTTTTACATAGCTTGAAAAAAGTAAAGCAGCATTGTATAAACCTTTTCTAGCAAAATAAAAAGGCGAACTTAATTTAGGGTTAATAAATAACGACATCTTACAAAATTAAACCTCAAATTTAATAGTTTAAGTGATATAAACTATCTATTTGATGTACTTATTAATATCGTAAAAAATGCTATTTTTACAAGATGATTGAAAATACACTCATAAAAAATTCGCCGGTGCAAGAAGTTGAGTCTTTAAACGTTGAACGAATAGTTAAAGACTATAAAAAAAAATACGGAGTTGATGTTTCATACCTTTTTAACAACACCCCCGAAGTTAAAATTATAAAATGCACCAAAACAGGCTTTAGGTTTTATTACCCTTTAAGCGTTGAGGGCGATAATAAATTTTATGTTGATTTATACTCTTTAAACAAAGAACGCTTATATCAAATTACTAAATGGGAATTTAAGGAAGCTGCAAAAATTATTAAAGATGGTGCTTCTGTGCTTGATGTTGGCTGTGGTGGTGGAAATTTTTTTGAAGAGTTAAAAGGTAAAAATTGCAAATGTTATGGCCTAGATAAAAGCGATTATGCAGGTGAACTGTTACGCAGTAAAGGCATTGAATTTACTAATGAAGCCATTGAAACGTTTGCCGAAAAAAATCAAGAAAAATTTGATTATGTTACAGGATTCCAAATATTAGAACATGTTAAACATCCTGGAGATTTTGTTGCAAGTATGGCTAAAATGTTGAAAAAAGATGGCACTCTAATTATTGCTGTTCCTAATAACGAACCTTATTTTTTAAAATACGATAAATACCATACTTTAAACTTACCACCTCACCACATGGGTATGTGGAACAAAGAAAGTTTAACTAATATTGCACCGCATTTTGGTTTAAAACTACATGATTTTAAATACGAAGGTTTAGATTATATTGCTAACTTTTTTACAAAAAAAACGGGACTAAAAGGAGCTTTTTTTAGTGGAATGGTTAAATTTTTCTTTAAACTTTTTAATAATAGTTTAGGTAAACGCACTGCTTTAGCTATATATAAAAAATTATAATACATGAGCACAAGATACAATATTGGTTGCGCAACCGATAAAAATTACGCACAACATTTAGGTATTATGATTTATTCGTTAATGACGAATACAAAAAGTCCTGAGTTGTTTGATATTTATATAGTTGATGGGGGCATTTTACCCGAAGACATACAACGATTTGAAAGTATTGCCCAAAAATTTGGCTGTAAATTATTTTTTTTAAAACCAGATAGAAAATACTTTGATAAACTAAAAGTTTATGAAATTTATAGCGAGGCAACTTATTACCGCTATTTTTTAATAGATACTACAACCGTAGAAAAAATGTTGTTTTTAGATTGCGACATGGTTATTGAAGGTGATGTAATTGAGTTGTATGAAACAGACCAACAAGGAAATATAATTTCGGCAGTTTTTGAAGCTTTGTGCCCATTAAGTCATTTAGAAAAAATTAAATTAAATAAATCATTTAATGCAGGTATGTTTTTAGTGAATTGTAAAAAATGGCAACAAGAACAAATTTCCCAAAAAGCATATCAATATCAATTAGAAAATGAAAAACTTTTAGAATATCCTGATCAAGATTCATTAAATATTATTTTACAAAACAGTTGGCAAATGGTTCCTTACAAATGGAATGTTATTGCAAGATTAGGTTTAGTAAAATGGGGTATTGGTAAAGCAGATTATAGAATAATTCCAAAAGAAGAATTGTTTGATAATTATTACAATCCAAAAATAATTCATTACGCAAACAGGCTGTTTAAACCTTGGTTTTGGCTTGACCCATCTCCATACAAAAAAAATTATATTAAATATAAAAATTTATCACCATGGAAAGAAATTCCATTTCCAGATAAATCATTAACTGGTGTGATAAATAGAATTGCTTATTATTTTTCATTTGTATTTAAATACATTAAACGAAATAAATTATAAAATAAATTCAGTTAATCAATGTCTACAAAAGTTTCTATACTTGTTCCAATTTACAACTCATCTGCTTTTATGCATTTATTAATGCAAGCAATTGATGATGAACGCACAAAAAATAATTGGAATTTAGAAGTTGTACTTGTTGATGATGGAAGTAGAGATAAAAGCTACGAAAAAATTGAAGAGCTTTCTCTTAAATATTCTTACATAAAAGGCATTAAATTATCTAAAAATTTTGGACATCAAATTGCTGTAAAAACTGCTTTAAGCCATTGCACCGGAGATTATATTGCAATTATTGATGATGACTTGCAAGACCCACCATCATTGTTACCCATGTTTTTTAAAAAATTAGACGAAGGCTTTGATGTTGCTTATGGCATTCGTAAAAAACGAAAAGAATCTTTTATTAAAAGATTAGCCTATAGTAGTTTTTACCGAATTTTAAAGGGCATGAGTGATATCTATATCCCTATTGATAGTGGTGATTTTTGTGTGATGAAAAAACATGTTGTAGATAATATGTTAAAGTTACAAGAGCAAAACCCATTTTTAAGGGGTATTCGCGCTTGGGTTGGCTTTAAACAAATTGGAGTTGAATACGAGCGCTCTGCTCGCATTGATGGGCAAAGTGGATACACCTTGAAAAAATTATTAAAAATTGCAATTGATGGTATATTCTCTTTTTCTACTGCGCCAATTCGTTTAATTACTATTCTTGGTATTTTAGGTTTTAGTTTTGCTATTTTGTATTCAATTATAACCATATACGGCTACTTTGTACATAAAATAGAAACTAAAGGCTTTGCAACATTAGTTATTTTAATCTCTTTTTTTAGTTCATTAATATTAATTTGCTTAGGTATTATTGGCGAGTATATTGTTAGAATTTACGATGAGGTAAGACAAAGGCCTTATGTAGTTATAGAAAAAACCATTAATTTATGAGTAAGTTAAATGTTGCAGTTATAGGAAGTAATGGTTTTATTGGTAAACATTTAACCAATTATTTACAACAAAATTCTAATATAAATTTATTTTTATTTGGTAGAAGTAACACAAATACATGTTCTAGCAATTTACCTTACCAACAAATTAATTTATTAGATAGTGAAACAAATACTTTGTATTTTAAAACTATAGACGTTATTTATTATTTAGTATCAGAAACAATTCCTGCAAACAGTTGGGCAAACCCATTAGTTGATGTTGAAAAAAATTTAATTCCATTTTTAACCTTTGCAGAATGTATTGCAAAACTAAATGTAAAAAAAATAGTTTACTTAAGTAGCGCTGGTACGGTTTACGGCACAACCCATAACAAAGTTAAAGAAACAAGCGATAAAAATCCATTTTCGCCCTATGGCATAACAAAATTAAGCATCGAAAACTTTTTAAGATATTATTCTGTTAAACATCAAATTAATTACGATGTGTATCGAATATCAAATGTTTATGGTGCAGGGCAAGATACTTCTAAAGGCCTAGGCTTAATAAACACTTTATTAGAAAAAATTATTTTAGAAAATAAAATAAAAATATTTGGCGATGGAAATAACCTTCGTAATTACGTTTATGTAAACGATGTTGCTCAGTTACTTGGTTTATCTATAATAAAACCAATTAATCAATCAGATATTTATAATTTATCTTCTAACGATACATTAACAATAAATCAAATTGTTGATTTAATAAAACAAGTTATTCCTGATAAATTTACTGTTGAATATACCGAAAAAAGAGAAAGCGATAATGCGGCAATAGATTTAGATAATTCAAAAATTTGTGAAGCCATACAAAATTTTAATTTTACCCCTATTAAAAAAGGAATTGAAGAAACTTACAATTTTTTAAATAAACATTAATACATTTTTATATAAACATGACAAACAAAACAACCGATAAAACAAATACGAATAACCCTGCCGGAAGTTTTAAAATTGGTAATAAAACTTTTTCTTTTACTACAGAAGAAAAAATTACCTCACTCTTATTAATTGTTCTATTAATTTTAATTTACTCTATTCGTTCAAAATTTGCATCAATACCTTTTGAACGCGATGAGGGTATTTACAGTTACATGGGTAAATTAGCTTTAGAAGGTAAAGTGCCATATAAAGATTTTTATGAAATGAAATTTCCTGGTTTATTTTATTTTTATGCAACCATTGTAGCATTTTTTGGAGATACAGTTGAGGGGATGCACAAAGGGTTTATGTATGTAAACTTAATTTCTATTTTACTTATTTATTTTGCAGCTAAAAATTTATTTTCGCCAGGTGCAGGTATAATTGGAGCAACAACTTTTGCATTTGTTTCGCTTACACCAAACCTTAGTGGCTTTACGGTTCAAGCAGAACATGGCGTTGCATTATTTATTAGTTGCGGGTTGTTTTTTTATTCGTTAGCTAAAAAACACAATAAATGGTTTTACTATTTAGCAATGGGTTTATCAATGGGTTTAGTGTTTATGGTAAAAACAAGTGGTGTATTCATGGCCTTTTGGGGCGGATTAATTATTATACTTGATTTTATTTTCTCGAAAAAACCACGTGAGTTTAAACCCTTTTTTAAAAATTTAATTACATACTCAATTGGCGGCTTTGCATCTATTGGTTTTTTCTTTTGTATAATTTACTTTAAAGGTTCGTTTAAAGAAATGTTGTTTTGGACTTACGAATTTTCTAAAGTTTATGTTGGTGGCGTTAAATTAGAAGACGGTATTCAATACTTTAAATACTCGCGCGATGCAATTGTTCAAAACCATAAATTCTTTTGGATACATAGTATGTTAGCTGTAGGTGTTTGTTTATTTCGCCCAATTAGTTTTCAATTAAAAGCATTTGGAATTACTTTACTTTTATTTTCGGGCTTAACTATTGTGCCAGGTTTTTATTTTTACGGTCATTATTGGATTCAAACTGTGCCTGGTATTGCATTAGTTTCTGCCTTTACTTACCATTGCATTATTACACTTATCGAAACTAAATTTTCGAATAAAAAATTTAATTTAAGATATGTTTATTTAGGCGTTTTTGCCCTGTTAACAATTACACACCTAAATGGTACGTTAAAATCGTATTACTTTCATCCTAACCCAACATTAATTTTACGCCAAGTTTACGGTAATAATCCATTCCCTGAAAGCATGGAAATTGCAAATTACATTAATCAACACATTAAACCCGAAGATAATATTGTGTTAATTGGTTCGGAACCACAAATATATTTTTACACTAAAAAGAAAGCGCCTTCGCGACATGCTTATTTTACAGCTTTAGTAAGTAATGTGCCAATTCATAAAGAATGGCAACGTGAGTTTGTAAGAGATACAGAAAAAGCTAAACCACGTTTTTTAGTGTTTTTTAACCACCAATTATCATTAATGGTTCAACCAAACACAGATAATTATGTTTTTCAATGGGCTAACAAATACGTAAACGAAAATTATAAAGTTGTTGGTTATGCTGATATGATTAACGAAGGTTATATGACAAATTATGTTTGGGGCGAGCAAGCGGCCGCAACCTATAAACCACAAGCACCTATGTATGCTGTTGTTTTTGAAAGAAAAAATTGAATTTGTTTTTCATTTAGTAACTTTAACTTCTTCTTTTTATAGTTTTATGTGCTTTGTACTTTAATAACATTTAAATTCTAAATCTTAATTAATTTTTGACAGTTAGTTGTAATTTATAGAGGACATACATTCATATTATAAATATGGATATTTGAAATTTATGTAATAACTCTGTAATTACATTTAATCTAAATAAATGGACATTTCATTAATCCCAATAGGGAATTCGAAGGGCATTAGGCTTTCAAAAACCATTCTTAAAAAATACAATATTCAAGATGCAATCGAATTAATTCTCGAAAATCGTGAAAATTATTGACCATTTAGCTGTAAAAGAAATTTACGCTGTTAAGAACGTGATTCATGAAACTTATGTAGCATAGCAAATGTTACGGAATTCTTAGCAAAAAGTGAAAATTAATCCTCTTACTTTTTCTTGATAAGAAGCAAAATTTGTTTTTATGTGTTATTTTTCAATGGTTAATTGCAAAATTTTGTAATTGGTATATAACAAAAAATCCAACCTCAATTGAAGTTGGATTTTTATTTAAAAGGGGTATTAATTTATATTAAAAACAAAGTTGAAATTTTATTATTGATACGTTATATTATCTAAATAAAAATTGGTAGTAAAGTTAGATGGTTTACTGCCACTGTAAACAAAACCAACAAAAATATTACCAGTATAGCTACCCGGTACAACTCCTCCAAAATTACTTGTGCCTGAATTTATAAAAGTGTAATTAGAACCACTAGTTGGTGCAATAGTAAAACTAGAGGTAACATTTGTCCATGTGCCTGGCGCAGTTAAGTTTGCTCCGTTGTAACTTGTGCTTATAAATACTTGTAAACCGTTAGTATGACCAGATGATGCAAATGCCATTGCAGATTGGAATGAAAATGTTTTAGCAGTAGTGTAAATTAATGGTGGGGTAATTAACCAAATTTTATTTGAAGCATCGGGGTTACTCGAACCAAAAGAAGTAGCTTTTGCTCTATAATTTCCTGAGTTAACATCGGCTTGCCAAGTTCGGCTGCCTTGTTCATCAATATTGTGCCAACCGGTTAAATTAATAGGATTATTGGTTAGCGTTTGCGAACTAAAAGTTTCATTTAATGTTGCAATTGGCGTTCCTAAAGCTAAAGTAGGTACAGCAACTACACACAAAGGAGCCGTCATTGCTAGTTCATTAGGGTTTCTAACATATAACTGCATGGTTGAGCCGTATTGCCCTAAAATACCAACAATTTTCCCATTACCGGTTGGCGTTTTACTTGATGCAAAGTTACTATAGCCACTTGTTCTAACGGTTAGTGTGTTTGAACCACAAACTTTAATTCCTCGGTTAACATCAATTTTATTTACTGCATCAGCAAAATTTTGATTTTGATCTGCAGCTAAAAATTCAGCATCGTTAATTTGAATTAATTGCGATTGTAAACTAGGAGTACTAACGGCCTGCGAAATGGTTACCAATTGAGGTTGAGGATTTAAACCACTTGCTAATTTCGCAACATATTTTTCAATATCAACAGAATCTAGCTCTATTAAGTTATTAGATTTTTGAACTTTTAATCCATTTAAATTTATTCTAATGCTATCGCCAATATACAAACCGCCAGATGCTGGTAAATTAATATGTATAGAGCCTGTAGCATCACGCACATAAACTTCCTTATAAAAATTACCTGTTACCTCATCTCCAATTACAACGCAATATAAATTACGCGAAGTGTTAAATTTATATACTGATACTGAACCTAATCTTGCTTTAATGCTATCTATTGTAATTCCAGGGCCAGACTCAGGTGTTTTTACCGGAGGTAAATCATATTTTCGTTTACAAGCAGTTGTTGTAATTAAAATTCCAATGGTTAGTATTGCTATTATTTTATTCATATTCTTTTATTTATTAAAAACTAAAATTAACTGTTGCCATATAAGTAGTGCCTTGCATGTATTGATATTTATTAGGGAATTTATTTATATTATTCACATCCCAACGTAACGATTCAAAGCCCCAAATAATAATATTTTTATTGTTTAAAATATTATTTACACTAACATTTACATTAATAAAATATTTTTTCTTTACTCTAAACGATTTTCCTGCGTTAGCATTCATAATAAAATAATTAGGTAATTTTTCTTGTTTTGTAATTTCATCAATTTGAGGGTCGGTAGTAATATATTTATCTAAAGCTTCTTGAGTTCTTCTATCCGGGTTTGGTTCTAAGAATGTATTTGCAAAATAATTACCAAACACACCTATAAACCAACGTTTTTTATCATTGTATCTATAGCCAATACCAGCTACAGCTTGTGGTGTGCCACCTATGTGATAATTTTGCATATATACTGTTCTATCGGTAAATAATTGTGTAGAGTTATTATCTTGCCATGCTTGCGCTTTAGGGCGATTAGTGTAATAAAAATTACCATAACCAAATGCGCCTTGTACTACATGAGATGTAAATAAAGTTTTTTCTATACCTAACTCAACACCTTGATGCGTTTGGTTTAAACCTGTTAAAATATAATTTACATTATTATTAAATATATCATGCCAATAGGTTCTTAATTGGGTTTGGTTGTTTATTTGATTATAGTAATAAGTTGCGCGTAATTTTAGTGTTGGGTATTTAATTAAATAATTAATATCACCACCCATTACGGTTTCATTTTTAACTCCATTTACAATATCGTTACGTACACGAGGAGAAATAAATACATTTGTAACTTCAGGGGCACGAGTTAAATAATTTCCATTAACAGTTATAAAATGACGGCCGTTAAATTTATAGGTAAATCCTCCTTTTACACCATAATTAAAAAAGTTTAGTTTTTCACTATTGCCCTTACTTGTAGTAGGAAACTTACCATTAGCAATGTGTCCTTCTCTCCAAACTTTACTATTATTTAAAGTAAGTCCAAAATAAGCATCTATTTTGCTTGTATTGTATTCTACTTGGCTCCAAACTTCTGCCCTATTAACATTGGTTGTATAATCATAACCAAATTTATCGCCTTTAAATACTTTTCTGTTTGGGTTATCAATATCACTCTGTTGCACTGTTTGGTCTATCCCTAAATTTTCAGCAAATTGGTCAACATCAACCCAAAACGTTGCGCCTAACAAATCTTCCATTTCTTTATATCTTCTGTTTTTGTATATGCTAGCATTAGCACCCGCAGTTAAAAATATTTGGTCATTAATTCTTGTGTTATATAATACATTAACACCAGTATTAAATAAGTTTTCAATTCTGTTTTCTAAAATAACTCTTGCCCTGGTTTCGTTGGTGTTAATTTGCCCTAATTGCGTTGAGTATAAATTTGCTTGGTTCATTGCTATAATTCTGTCCCAATTAATTTGTTGTGTATTAATATCATTTTGCCACAAACTGGTGTATAAATCCCCATTTATATCTTCTTTTTGGTTGTAAAAATAACTAGGTAAGTACTTGTAATAATCTGGCCTTGGGTTTGGGGCATCGTTCCAATTTAAAGCAGTTAAACCCGATTTACCAAATGTTACAAACGCGCTTGTTGTTAACTTACTTGCTGTGTTAATATTAAAAATGTGGCTTAACATCATCATTGGTCTGTTAACTCTACTAATAGAACTGTTGCGAACTTTGCCATTTTGATAACCCCATAAGCTGTTATAATAATGATCGTTGGTTAAATCCATAGCCTCTTTATAGGTTGCAGATGAACGACCTTGTTCTCTAGGTGCTGCAAATGCAGTTAAACTAATTAAATGTTTATCATTAATTTTTTTATCGGCTGATAAATAAAATGCATTAGCATTAAAATGTGTGCCAGGAACATAAACTTGATTACCTTGTCTTGTTGATGCAGAAATTGTAAAAGCCCAGCCATTTTGCATCATACCGGTTGAATGTGTAACCATTAAACGATGTCTAAAAATTCGGTTTCCAAAGCCATAGCTAATTCTTGTTCCTCTTTTAAATGATGAAGCTTTAGAATCAATATTAGTATAACCATTAATAGAAGCAAAATTTAAACGGCTAGATGTGCTACCAACTCTGTTTTCAACATAGCGTGTAACATCATTTAATCCTCCCCAACTACTCCAACTTGCCATACCAGTTTCAGAATTATTTACTACCACTCCATTAATCATAATGATTTGATTTTCTGATTGTAAACCACGCATGCGATAGCGTGCAGCCCCAAATTGAAAACTAGAAAACTGAGTAAACACATCTCGGCTTGATTGTAATAAAGCACTTGCATCTTGTTGATCCATGTCAGAATCTGCATCTGCCCCACTTGTACTAAATATTGGAATATTAAAATTTGTTTTTGTAGAGTCTGATTGTTGATTATCAAGCACAGAGGTACTATCCATATTACTTATTTGTGCCTTTGTAATTGTAAAACCAAAAACAAAACTTAGTACTAAATAAAATTTAAATTGAATAAATTTATGTTTCATAATTATTTATTTCGAAGCGGCTTCGGTAATTTTATAGAACCTAAAATTTACCTCAAGGGTGATCACTTCATTTTTTATCAAATCGAGCAACAAATATAAATAATTGCTATTTCACTTTAATTAACTAAATATTAACAAAAAGTTTTATTAAAATGATTTAATTGTTAAAATTACATTTATGTGAAATGAAATAAAATTGTATCTATTAATTTATTAGTTTTAAAAACTTTTATAATAAAAATTGCTGTGAAAATTACTTCCTTTATTTCTGCTCTTATACTTTGTGTGTCATTAAACGCACAAAAATTAGATAAACAAAAGCATTATTACCTATCTGCAATTGGTTTTTGGAATGTAGAAAATTTATACGATACCTTAAATGATCAATGGAAAAACGATGAGGATTTTACTCCTGCTGGCTCTAATGCCTGGAATGGAAGCAGATATTGGACTAAAATAGACCACATGGCAGAAGTTATTTCTAAAATGGCTACAGATGTTACCCCTGACGGTGTTGCGGTTTTAGGGTTGTGCGAAATAGAAAACAAAAGTGTTGTAGAGGATTTAGTTAAAAACAAGCAAATTAAAAGCAGAAACTACCAAGTTGTGCATATTGAAGGGCCTGATGCTCGTGGTGTTGACCCTTCTTTTATATACAACCCTAATTATTTTAAAGTTACAAAATCTGTATCCTACCATGTTCCCGTAGTTACTGATACTGCTCATAAAACTCGCGATATTTTAGTAGTTAGCGGAAATTTTTATGGTGATAATGTTACATTTTTAGTAAACCATTGGCCAAGCAGAAGAGGTGGTGAAATGGCTAGCCGACCAAACAGAAACGCTGCAGCAAAAGTAGCACGAAGAATTACAGATAGTGTAATTGCTTTAAACCCAAACAATAAAGTTGTAATTATGGGCGATTTAAACGATGACCCTACAAATGTTTGTGTTAAAGATGTTATTGGTACATATGGCGAATATACAAAGCCCGAAAAAGGAAAATATTTTAACCCTATGGAAAAGCCTTTTAAAGATGGCACAGGAACTTTAGCATGGCAAGATAGTTGGAATTTATTTGATCAAATAATATTAAATGAACCTTGGGTTAATGGTAATTTTAATACATGGCAATATTACAATGTTCGTATATTTAATAAACCTTTTTTACGAAGCGATTTTGGCAACTTTAAAGGTTACCCTTTTAGAACGTATAGCGGAAGTAGTTACACTGGTGGGTATAGCGACCATTTTCCAGTTTTTATTTTAATTGCAAAAGAAAATCCTAAAAAATAATTTAATTTTTTATTCTAATAATATTTTGCAATTTTAATGCTATGCAAAATATTAATGAGGCAAAGCAAAGAGTTGAGCAACTAACTTTTGATTTAAATAATCATAACTATAACTATTATGTATTAGATAACCCAACTATAAGTGATTTTGAGTTTGATAAATTATTAGAGGAACTAATAACTATTGAAACAAAATTTCCTGAATTAATAACATCCACATCGCCAAGTCAAAGAGTTGGGGGGCAAATTACCAAAACATTTGCTACAGTTAAACATAAATATCCAATGCTTTCATTAAGCAATTCATACAACGAAGAAGATTTATTAGAGTTTGATAGAAGAGTAAAAGATGGCTTGCAACTAAATGCGACTGATTTGTTTAATAATGCAACCATTGAATATGTATGCGAATTAAAGTTTGACGGATTATCAATTGGCCTTACATACGAAAATGGAAAATTATTACAAGCTGTAACGCGCGGCGATGGTGTGCAAGGAGATGATGTAACCAACAACGCTAAAACCATTAAAAGTATTCCGCTTCAGTTAAAAGGTAATTACCCTAATTTATTTGAAATAAGAGGGGAAATTTTTATGCCTAAAAATGTTTTTGAACAAATAAATATTGAGCGCGAAGATATTGGCGAAACTTTACTTGCAAACCCTCGTAATGCCGCCAGTGGAACAATGAAAATGCAAGACAGTAAAGTAGTTGCTAAACGTAAACTAGATTGTTTTTTATATAATTTATTAGGCGAGCAAATACCTTTTAATTCGCATTACGAAAATTTACAAGCAGCAAAACAATGGGGGTTTAAAATTAACAACGATACTAAAGTTTGTAATGGAATAAATGAGGTAATTAATTTTATTCATTATTGGGATCACGCACGTCATCAATTACCATTTGAAATTGATGGGATTGTTATTAAATTAAATCAACATCAACAACAAACCCAATTAGGTTTTACGGCCAAATCGCCAAGGTGGGCAATTGCATATAAATTTAAAGCAGAACAAGTAAGCACAATTTTAGAAGAAATAACCTATCAAGTTGGACGAACAGGGGCCATAACACCAGTTGCAAATTTAAAACCAGTTGCATTAGCTGGCACAATAGTTAAACGAGCAAGTTTACATAATGCAGATATTATTGAAAAATTAGATGTAAGAATTGGCGATACAGTGTTTGTTGAAAAAGGTGGCGAAATAATTCCAAAAATTGTTTCAGTTGATTTTAGTAAACGTAATGTTAATTCATTAAAAACGCAATACATTACAAATTGCCCCGAATGTGGTTTTATGTTACAACGTAAAGAGAACGAAGCACTTCATTATTGTTTAAACGAAGAAAATTGCGCGCCACAAGTTTGTGGTAAAATAGAACATTTTGTGTCGCGCAAAGCAATGAACATAGATAGTTTAGGAGGAGAAACAATTGTACAATTGTTTAAGGCTAAACTTATTAATACTATATCCGATTTGTACCAATTGCAAAAAGAACAATTGCTTCCATTAGAGAGAATGGCTGAAAAAAGCGCACAAAATTTAATTGATGGGATAAACGCAAGCAAACAAATTCCGTTTGAACGTGTTTTGTTTGCAATAGGAATAAGACATGTTGGCGAAACTACAGCTAAAAAAATTGCAAAAAAAGTAAAATCAATTCATGCACTTAAATTACTTAATAAAGAACAGCTTTTAGAAATTGATGAAGTTGGAGAAACTATTGCAGATAGTATTTTAAATTATTTTAATAACCCAACACAACAATTAGTTTTAAGCAAATTAATAGAAGCAGGATTGCAATTTGAATTAAGCAATGAGCAATTACAAAACACAAGTGATAAATTACAAGGTAAAAGTATTGTTATTAGTGGTGTGTTTATTAAACACAGCAGAGATGAATATAAAACAATGATTGAACAACATGGCGGAAAAAATGTTGGAAGCATTAGTGCAAAAACAAGTTTAATTTTAGCTGGCGAAAATATGGGGCCAGAAAAATTAAAAAAAGCGCAAAATTTAAAAATTGTAATAATTAACGAAGACGAATTTTTAAAGATGATTAATTAAAAAAATGAATTTAAAACGAATCATAATTTATTTTAAACAAAACTACGCTTTAAGTTTTAAATCGCTTGCGTTAATGCGTATTGCATTAGCTTTAGTTTGTTTGGCAGATTTAATTATTAGAGCAGGCGATTTAACCGCACTTTATACAGCAAATGGTATATGGCCCGCACATTTAATTAAAATTTTTGGTTGGTATAGTGGTTATTGGAGTTTACACGCATTTTACGATAGTTATGTATGGGAAACGTTTATGTTTACCACGCATATTATTTTTGTTGTTTTTTTATTAATTGGGTACAAAACAAAACTTGCAAATATAATTGTTTGGTTACTTTACATTTCACTACATAATCGTAACTTATTTATTTTACAAGCGGGCGATGATTTACTGCGCTTAACTTTATTTTGGGGACTATTTTTGCCGTGGCAACACTGTTATTCAATTGATTCATTAAAGAATAAAACTAAGCCTCAACAAAATGTTATTGCAAATTTAGCGTACTTGTTATTAATATTTTCGGTATATTTTTTTACAGTAAGTTTAAAAACAAGTACTGAATGGCGAACAGAAGGAAGTGCAATTTATTACGCCTTAAGCCTAGACCAAATAAGATTGCCTTATACTGGCGATTGGCTTTATACACAACCATTTTTAATGAAAATTTTAACTTACATCGTATTTATAATTGAAATATTTATTCCACTTTTTATTTTATTGCCTTCAAAAAAAATTCCTTTTAGATTTTACACTTTTTTACTAATTATTATTTTGCATATTGGCATTGGTTTAACATTATTTGTAGGCTTATTTTTTATTATTAATATGGTTACTGCTATTGCTCTTATACCAGATTCTGTTTTAAATAAAATCTCCTGTTTTAAAAACTCATATAAAATAAATTTCGCTTTAAAGAAAAAACAAAATATTTACATCAATCAATTTAAAAAATTAGTAATTGTACTTTTAATTTTTTTTAATTTATTAATTAATTTAAGTGCTGTACAATGGTTTAGTTACGAAGTGGCTAAGCCTTTAAGAGGCGCATTAAACGCAATAAAAATTTCGCAATATTGGGGCATGTTTTCGCCTAGTGTTTTAAAAAATGATGGTTGGTTTGTTTATGATGGAAGAGATAGTTTTGGAAGGCAACACGATTTAAGGGTAGATAGCGATTATGTTGACTTTAAAAAACCAAAACATGTGGTTAGTATGTATAAAACAGATAGGTGGAGAAAATTAGCTGAAAATATGCAGGGCAATAATACGTTTTTACGTCCACTATATTGTAACTATATTTTAAATAAGTGGAATGCTGAACATCCAAATAAAAAAATGGCAGCTTTAAATTTGTATTACATTAACGAAATAAATTTAGAAAATTATAAAACAACTAATCCTAATAAAGAACTATATTGTTATTGCACCAATGAATTTTTTCCAAATAAATAGTTTTATAAAACATTGGTTTACCTCAACTAACAAAGGGCATGGTGTACATTCCCCTTTTATCTATCAGCTATGCGAAGAAGTTTTTTATAATAATTTTGAATTTTATCATTTTAAAAAATTAAATAATTTACGAGCTAATTTATTGCAAAGTAAACAAATTATAAATTTTACAGATTATGGTGCTGGTTCAAAAAAATTAAAATCAAATACTAGGGCTGTGTCAGATATTACTAAATATGGAATTAGTAATAAAAAACAAAACGAAATTTTATTTAAACTAATTCATTTTTTAAACAGCAATACAGTAATAGAATTAGGTACAAGTGTTGGTTTAAATACTTTGTACTTAGCTTTGCCTAATAAAGAAAATAAAATTTACACCATTGAAGCCAATAACGAATTGTGCCTGCTTGCTAATGAAAATTCAAAAAAACTTGATGTAAAAAACATTACCATAATTAATAATTTATTTGATGTTGCTTTACCAAATTTATTAAATCAATTAAACACGTTTGATGTGTTGTATATTGATGGTAACCACACATACAAAGCTACACTTAACTATTTTAATTTAGCTCTCCAAAAAATAAACATTAAAAGTATTATTGTTTTAGATGATATTTATTGGAGTAAAGAAATGCACAAAGCCTGGACAGAAATAAAAAATAACAAAAACGTAAAGTGCAGTATTGATGCTTTTTATTTTGGCATCTTATTTTTTGACACTAATTTTATTGAAAAAGTAGAGTATAAAATTAAAATTTAACTGTTTTAGCTAATATTTAATTAACCGCTTGTTCTAATTCTTTATACTCTTTTTTGCAATGGAGGTTTAAGCATACATACTAAACAATCTTAATTGAATTTCCAATTAACAAATCGTGTTATTTTTAAACAAAAATCATTAGTAATAAGTCTGCTTTAGTACACAATTAAATAGCAGCTTACTACTTTAGTAAAGTTACATGTCCAACATAGGTTTTCTTTTTACCTGTTAAATCTGTAATCAATATTTTATAAACATACACGCCATCTTCTGCTTTAATATCAAACCCCCTCACTTTACCATCCCAACCTTCTTTTATCTGTGTTGTTGAATGAATTAGTTCACCCCATCTGTCAAAAATTTCCATTTTAAATTTTTCCTCATCTATTCCCATACCGTAAACTAAAAATTTATCATTTCTTCCATTTTCGTCGGGTGTAAATGCATTTGGTATATATACAGTTAAGTCAGGCTCAATACTAATCATATAATTTGCTGTATCTCTACAGCCATATTGATTTATGGCTACTAAATAAGCTGTATAATTTCCAACTAAATTATATTCATGTTTTGGATTTATCAAATTAGAAGTATTGTTTTTCGAATCGTAATCACCAAATTCCCAATAAAAACTTGAAGCGCCTATTGATTGGTTAGTAAATGTAATTAACGGATTAAATAATGTAGTTGTTTGTGGTATTGCATAGAAACCTGCAACTGGAACTGGATATATTTTTGCAAAATTTTGTTTTGTTATTGTTCTTGTGCAACCAAAGCTGTTTGTTGCAGTTACTTGTACAGAATATGTTCCTGGAGACTGATATGTATACATTGGGGCATTTCCGTTTGCGTTGTCATCATTTCCGAAAACCCAAAAATAGTTATCGTTACTTCCATTATAAGCAGTACTAGTTGATGTAGCATAAAAATTAACTGTTTGTGGCGCACAACCTTTAATACTATCAGGTTGAATTTTAAATCTAGGTCTTGGATTCACCACCACTGTAAACACAGCAGTAGCAGAAGGCGTGCTAATAGAGCAGCCGTCGGATATGGTAACGCTGTAGATGTTAGGGCTGTTTAAGAAATTAGCAGTAACGGTATTAATTTGTTGAGCCGGTAAACCGCCGCTCCAAT
>Ga0209460_1000289_pt1 | contig 56847 bp, 41 predicted proteins | sample EBPBio132013_DNA_FD_185868 | JGI IMG/M metagenome (GOLD analysis project Ga0209460, IMG submission 185868) | Wastewater treatment Type I Accumulibacter community from EBPR Bioreactor in Madison, WI, USA - Reactor 2_5/13/2013_ DNA (SPAdes)... | ecosystem: Engineered > Bioreactor > EBPR >... | reverse complement strand
ATTTTATGAGGTCGCTCGTTATCATCGTTCAATTACTATTTTTTTGTTTAAGGTTCCATATTCTGTTTTAATTTGCAGTGTATAAACTCCGTTTGGTAATTCTTTGGTAGTTATTGTAGCAGTGTTGCTTTTAAATTCTAATTTTTCTTTTTTTATTACTTGCCCCAATGAATTATAAATAATAAATTTTGAATTTTGAATTGATAGTTCTTCATTTATCATTTTTAATTCAACATTTAAAACTTCATTAGCTGGGTTGGGAAATACTTTAAACCACGCTTCGGCTTCGCTCAGCGTGACGTTATTAATGCCCACCGCACTGGCATACACAACAACGGTATCATATTTTATTATACCGCAAATATCTTGTTTTACCATGTAGGTTTGGGTGGTTGCAGCAACTGTTAATGTTATACCGGCGGCGTTGGCAATTGGGGTTGTTGTATTTGTTAAATTATACCATAAACATGCCTCATCTATGCCTACATCCTGCGGTCTGCCCAAATAAACCGTGTTACCCGGTATGCCAAAAATATCTGTCCCAGCAAAGGCTGGTAAATCTATTGGGATGCAGGAGACGTCGTCGATATTTACAGTGCAAAAAATGTTTGGTGAATAGGTTGTACTTATCATTGTTTTTGTTGTAGCTGCATCACTTTTAAAATTACCAATAACACAGTGTTTTTCTGTGCCATTGGCTACAAACGTTCCGGTTATTAAAGTCCAATTTAAAGTATCTGTTACTATTGTTGTACCCTCAACCTGAGGTGTTATATAGGTTAAAGGGATATTACATTTGGTTATGGTATCTAAACTATTATCACCAAAGTAGGCACCAATATTAGCTATACCGTAGGTACTATTGTTACCAATATTAGCCCAAAATTTTACGCAGTAAGTTTTACCCGCTATAAGGGTTGATTTTAAACGGTTGCGAAAATAACCCCTGTTTATATTAACATTACAAGTAGCACAAAAAAACTCTGTTAATCCATAAGCGTTCCCACCTTTTGCATATTGAAAACCAAAGCCATTATCTGGCACATTAGAATAACATGGAGAAGCATATACAACTCCTCCATTTATCGAGTCTAAAGTGCGCCAATTCTTGGAGTAGGCAATATATGAAACAAAATTACAATTGTAGTGCTCCTCAAAACTGCCATTAGTAATATAATTGGCAATTTGCCCTTTAATACATGTAGTTTGTACTAAACAAACTACAAAAAGCATTAGCTTTTTGTAGTTTGTACTTATAAACTTATTGTTTAGCAACCACCAATTTTTTAACCGTTTTTTCTCCATGGCTGTTAATTATATTTACAAAATAAACACCTTCTAGTAAGTTAAAATTAACCACTGCACTGTAAGCCTCTGTATTAATAGTTATTGCTTTTAATACTTTGCCACTTACATCGGTAATGGTAATTTGTAATTGCTCTTTTTCATTAGTGCCAATTATTGAAACAAAAGTATTTGCCGGGTTAGGCACTAAATAATATTCGTTTTTAGTTTTATACTTTAGTTTTGTTTCTTTTTCGTTTGTTATTAATTGATGTAATAACTCACTCTCTTCTGGCGTATAGCTTGCTGCACTATCTTGCGTTCTTCCAAAACTATAGCCTTTATCTCTACAATTATTATCGTTATAAACAACCACCGTTTGGTTAACTAGGTTATACAAGGCTCGGGCATTGTAAACCACTTGCCCATCAGTAAACGGACATTGATACACTAATAATAGGAGTTGTATATTTTCAAGTAAAGTTAAATCTTGGTTTTGCAAATAAGCTCTTTGTAAAGTGTAAAAGGTTTTGTAATTATTTTCTATATTAGTAGTTGGGCTAAATGCAGCAATAATACTTTGCGCCAAGCTTAATTGCCCTGTACTTAATTTACCCTCAACATCTTTAAATTTACCCATTGCACTAGGCATACTATTAGTAGCACTAAATGCACTTAATGTACTGTTTGCGGTTACCAGCACTGGTTCTGCAATTAAATCGCTATAAGCTGCATTTCTAAGTATTTCTCTTGTTGCGGGTTCAATAGTGGTAACGCTTACATTTTCTACTGCAATATCTGTTAACAAAGCCTCACGTTGCGATGCATTACTGCCGCCGCCACCGCCACCGCCACTACCGCCTGTTAAGCAATTAAAGGCAGGTGCAGAATTATTTGCAGGGTTTAATGCACTAGGAGCTTGATAACTACCTAAAGCTATAAATCCATTATTAAAAGGGGGTGTATTTGGAGTACCACTTCTTACAAATAGTTTTGAGTGAGCAGATACCGGGTTTGTAGAGGTCATGGTTGCATCTGTCCAAGTTCCGTTTCTGCCAGCCCAGCTGCCTAGCCATTTATTATCGCTGGGTGCAGCAAAAGTGCCCTGTTGTCCAATAATGCCATTGTTGCCAATGTACAAGCCGCGCCTTATGGTTTGCATATCGTTATTGCGCCATATACTGGCACCGTTGTAACTTTCAAAATCAAAACCTATAAACATATTGGTTAAGGTATTGCACCTAATGCTGTTTAAGGCTATGGCGGTGTTGGTTGGCCCGCTGTTCATACTTGCATAAACACCGGCAACCAATGTGTTGGTTATATTAAAACCTGAAATACTATTGGTATTAATAGCATTAGCATAATTAGCCGCGCTATATACTCCGTACTGCGGTTGCGTGTTTGGATCAACAACCATATTAATGCTGTTTTGCGCAACTGTAGCTACATAACCGCCAAAATTAAACCCAATAACTTGTACCCCACGCCAAACATTGCCCAATGTGTTTTTTTGGATTCTAAAGTCGGCTAAACTTTCAGTGTAAGTGGCCAAGCCGCTGTAAAAACCATTGGCAGCATAAATGGCATGGTAAACCCTAGGCACGCCTGCAGCAGCTGTTGCGGCTAACTTAGGCACAATGGTGTTACTGTTTACGCTGGCTTGTCCAAGGTACAATCCATAAGCAGGTACACCAGGCAAGGCCATAAAATAAGGACTCAAATTAGCAGCTATACCATTGTATATATTTTGCATTAAGTTAAAACTAACCTTGTATGCTTTTACTTTATTAGTGTTTATTTGTACCCCAACTAAACCCGTAATATTTAACGGACTTGGAGGACTTGTGTATTGATTACTTCTAAAATCTGCATACTGCACATCTACATTATACATATAGTCAGCACCAACACCAATGTAGCAGTCGTAAAATTTATTAATACGGCCGTTATTAGAAGCTAAACTTGGGTGTGTGCAATTAAGCACATTGTTGCTGTAAGTTGTGTAATTTGATTTGGCATAAATACCATAGCCCCCTCTTATTCTACAACGAGGTGTACAAAGAATAACTCTTCGGCTGTTTTGAAAAGTATTGTTTTGACTTTCGATATTACTGCCTTCGCCGTAAATACCAAACATTAAATTATCAAAAAGGTTAAAAAAGCCGTTGTTAAGAAAGGTTTTATTGCCAATTAAAACACTAGTAACCGTAGGGCTAACCACAGGGTTAGCAATTGTACCACTATTTTCAACGTAAACCCCTGCATAACTTGGAATATTAGAAAATGGAGGCTTTAAATTAACAGGTGTATAACCCCCAACTAAATATGGGCTGCTTAAAGCATTAGTTGAACCGCTTACTACTTTTAATGTACCGGCAAATGGCCAAATGCCGGTGCCGGGCGTTATAGCTAAATCACGGCAAGTAAACACTGTGTTTTCAATAATAAAAGGTGCAGGGTTTACAGGCTGCGTATAATTTTCAATACTCACACCAACGCGGTTTCGATTAAGTATAGTTCCAATAATGGTTATATCAGGTGTTAACGTATTGGTTGTAGTACTTCCATTACTGCGCACAGCAACAATGGCATCTTCTATTACATCTCCGCCAGTATTTATAAACACCTTTCCTGTGTTAATAATTTCTATTCCTTGCCACATATCACCGCAAGCATAAAGATGAGCTCCCGCTTGAGCCCCAGGCAAGGTAACTGTTTGCAGCGTGGCGTTAGGTGCAACGGTAATTTTTACATTTGGTGCTATGGCATATTCACCACTTAATTCTACTAAACCATCCAGAGTTATATTTTGATTAACGGCAAAAAAACCAGTAAGTGATGTTGTTGAGCCAGGGGCACCAATAATACTACTACTTAAATAATTAGTACTTACACAACAACTGTTGCTTACACTCACACTTACCGTATTAACCGCCGTACAACCGGCTACACTTGTAGCAATGCAAGTGTAATTTGTATTAGCAGCAGGTGTTACATTAATGCTAGCTGTTGTTAAGCCACTTGGTGTCCATAAATAATTAACAGGAAAAGGGTTGCCAGATCCACTAAAAGTAACTGCTACACCTATATTAGCTTGAAGCGTAGAAATATTAGCACAGAAAACAGCACTAGAAGAGGCATTTAATTGAAAGCCTTGATTGATGTTAACTGTAAACTGATTACAAACTGAACATAAACTGTTTGTTGGGCTAGTATAACAATACGTAACAGTTTGTGTGCCTAAAGAAGTTAACACAGGATTAACATCAATATTAGTGCCGCCAAAAATTTGATTTTGGTAAAAAGTACCCATGTTAGTGCCGCTCCAAGTTCCCCCTGTTGGTGTACCTGCAGCTAAATAATCCTCTAAATAATAAGTTTGGTAAGTACACCAATTAGTTGGCAGGTTGGTAAAGGTAACAGGGGGTATAACATTAATATTATTGGTTAAAGATTTCACGCACCCCCCGTTATCACCAATTAAAGTATAAGTAAGACTACTTGTTGGTGAAAGCACAACGTTGATACCTGAAGTTGCAAAAGGTTGCCAACTAAATGTTACGCCTGCCGAAGGACTAGCGGTAGCTATCAAAGTCGTACTCTGCCCACTTACTATACAATTGGTCCCACTTGGTAATGCGTTTACATTTAACGTAAACTGTGGTAAAAACTGAGCATTATAAATACTATTGTAAGGGCAAAAATTACCAACGCTAGGATTTGCGGGTACATTGTAAGTATAGGAATAAAAACCTGGTGTGTAGGTTGGAGGTGCTGTTAAATCAATTAAGAAACAATTGGTAAATGGTGGTGTACATGATTGTTGTAATATTCCAGGTCCATTAAATGTTCCGCCCAACGGTGTACCAGGGCTTAAATAGCTATTTAAAGTGTAATTAGAAATTGTACCTACACAAACCGGAGGCAGAGGAGTGACAGTTGTAGAAAGTGGGAAAATATTAATTGCAAACGTGTATTGATTAGAGCATGTCCCACTGGAAGCAACAAGCGTATATACTGTACTTACGAGTGGATTAACAATAATAATATTACTTGTTTGCCCACCCGGTAGCCATGTAAAATTAGTATTTAGGGAAAATCCTGTTGCAGATAATGTGTATCCTCCACCGCTACATGTATTACTATTTGTAGTTGCTGTAATTCCACCAACATAAGCGTTAGAATAAATTGTATTCACACAATTTACGTTGGAAGTATAGGTATAGCCAATCGGATAAATGCCCGGTGTGAGCGTATTTGGGGCATTAAAATCGTAAACGCCTCCATTGTTTACAATTCCTATACCACTAAAAGTACCGGGTTGTGCTGCAAATTGTTGAATGTTACCTAAAGTCGGTGTTGCATTACAAAGTAAATTTGGAATATTGAATGCCGGAACTTGTGCAGCAGGAATGATAGAAAAATCATCCAAAAAAGTATAAGCTGAATAGCCTAAGCCAGAAACGCCGTTAATAATAGCAGATGCTAGTTCGTTTCCACCCATTGTCACAGCGTTATACGGAGCATTAACAGATGGGTTGAACACTACCGTTTGAGTATTATATACCCATTGATTAAATATAGGTTGTAAGGTAAAATTAGCTAATACATCTAAAGTAGGAGGAGGATAAGCACCATTAAAAAATGGAAAGGGGAAAGTTTGTTTTGCACCAATTGTGTAAATTAACTTATGGTTAGGTTGTGGGCCCGGGTTGATCTGTAATGCTCCCTGCGCGTTAAAGTAACTCCAAAAACTAACTACATAAGTATTTGTAGGTATTAAAGGCGTTCCTAAGTTATTCTGAAAAGTTTCAGAAGGACTAACTCCTGCTGTAGAAATATTGGTAATATGCCCTGCGTAAACATTATTTGGAATGCCATTATGCGAATCCGGTAAAAAATTCGACGGAAATAGACTAGATGTTGCTGTAGGTAATAGAGGGCATGTTCTTGGGAAGAGATCATTACTTCCGGTTGCATTATAAACATCCCAACACTGCACAAATGCACTTGCTACTCCATTTCCATTAGGTCCACCAGCAACGCATACTGAAGGTGTATTGACGTTTTCAAATCCTCCGTTTTGTACTATGTTACATGGATTAACAGGGCCACAATTTGTACATTGTTTATAGACAAAAATGTAAGTTATATTTCCTAATGCACCTGTTGAGTTATTTTTCGGAACATATTGTAATACCATTGGTCCACAAAAATTTAATGGTCCTGGAGGAAAGCAAACTTGGATGTCTGATGGGTTGTCAACAATAAAAGCACCTCCTCCTGAAGTAACAAAACTTACGCAGCTAATTGAAGAATTAGCCGCATCATTTGCTAGTATCGTGCTCTTTGGAATTGTAACGCAATTTGAAGCTCCCCAAGTAAAGGTAAAAGCTCCGGTTAAAGGGTCTAAGCCATCATTAACTCCCCATACACCATCAGGTGTGCATGCCCCGGCCGTATAGGAATATGCAGCACCACTAACTGGTGATGGATAATTTGCAGTTACAGAATATCCCAAATCACACAATACAATTCTTTCTTCTTCTCGTGGATATCTCCTTACCACAGATCCAGGTAATATATTTGACATAACAAAATACATATCATTCCCATAAGGAGCTGCTGTTGGATAGCAAGCATCTTCAAAGTGGCTTAAGCTTGCACCTAGTTCATAGCAGTCAGGACGATATAATTGTACAGTTTGACTAGGACTAGCATAGAATATAGTTGTTGCGCAATTTGTTAAATTACTTTGAACACCCATAGGAGCCACACAGTTATTAGGGTTTACTAAAGCTACGTTGGCTGCAAAATTAACAGCAACGTTACTACAGCTTGAGCTTGGTGCTGATAATAAAGAATTGCCCAATCCGTCCTTTAAAAAAGAATCGTATTTTGAATAAGCGTTTGGACCACCCAGACTTGTGTAAAGTGATGCTCCTGTTGGACCAATTAGAGATTCGAAACCGAGAGAATGAAGAGCTTCATGAAGCATAACTGTATACAAATCAGCTTGTCCTGATACAATTGCTGTGGTGCTTGATAGATTTAAATACCAGTTCAATGTGTTGTTAATCCTCATATATCCATGATAAAATCCTCCTCCAGCACTATATCCTAAGGGAGAAGATACTCCTTGATACGCATCAGTTCCAGTAACAATAGTTTTCCAAATAGCATTATGAATTATTCCCACATTAGGATTTGCGCCTTGTGGAAAAACATAAATTGCGCTTGCATTTCCGGCACCAACGGTTGTATTAGTGATATATAAATTAACAAACGTTGTTGTATTAGTTGTTGTATTACAAGGAGAATTTAAAGGTGAAGTTATAAAGCAAGAAATATCAGTCATTAATTGACAGAAAACATTTCGTTTAGCAATTTCAACTGGTGTATTTCCATCTAAACCACTGTTTGGTGCAAAAAATAATCTGAAATACCCTGCTTGACAAGTTACTGTGGCAGGCGCGAATACTAAATTTATACCCGGATTGATTTGTTTAAGTGCTATCGAGTTTAAGCTATATTTATTGCCTTTCCCATCATATACTGAATCATAGACGTTGTAATTGCCTTGGGAGTATATAATTGTTATAAAACATATTGCAATAAGTAAAAAAATATTTCTCATGGTATTCTTTTTAGTTTACCAAATTTAAAACAATTTCAGTAAAAAGCAAATTTTTGTTAAAAATAATGTGATAATCACATAAAATCAAGGCCAAATATATCACTCCTCCAACTCGACCAACCATTTCTCGATTTTAAGTTTAGCTTCCTTCGCACTACAGTTATAATTATTAAATAAAACTGAAAACGCTAAACAATCGCCATTTTCGTTATTAACGTATCCGCAATATCCCCTTGCCCTATTTATATACCCTGTTTTTGCACGCATGTTGTTTTCGAGTTTAGTGCCTTTGCCAATATTACGCATACTACCACTTAACCCAGCAATTGGTAACGAGTGATTAAATGGTTTATACAACAAACTATCTTTATAAATTTTAGCCAACATATTTGCTTGAAAATTTGTTGTAACTGTATTTGCTCTTCCCAAGCCACTTCCATCGGTCATATATATTTCGCTTACATCTAAACCTCGTTTTTGCCAAAAGTTTTTTACTGCTTCTATGCCCATATAAATGCTGCCTTTACCTAAAGCTAATAAAATTGTTTCAGCATATAAATTATTGCTTTTTAAATTGGTATGGTAAACAATTTTATCTAATGTTGGCGAGTAATGGGTAAACATTAATAATTTACTTACAACACTATCTGGCTTTATATAATTTGAACAAAAATTTTGACGATTTAGTTTAACCCCAATTTTATTTAATGATTCTGTTAATTTATCTGCGCAAAGCAATGCGGGGTCGGGTAATACAGCCTCAACTTCGTAATTAGTTTTATTTGGTGGAATTTTTCCATTTACATCTTTAACAAAACTAAATGGATCGCCTGTAACATAAGCATCATCTTCGGTTCCTTTACTAATTACATTGCTATTTACAGAGTATTGTATAGTGCTGTATTGTGGTTTATAGTTTTTTACTTCGGCTTTGCTTCCAATGCTACCAGAACTATAAAGCATTTTAAATTTATTATCGTAAAAACTTAATCCACATGGTGCTGCGCCAAAATAATTATTTATATCGCCCCATATCCAGTTTGCAGGTATGCTTTTATTAAAGTAAGAAGCATCGCCTATTATTTTTCCTTTAATTTCTTTTAACCCTTTTTCTTTTAATGCTAGTGCCCATTTATCTGTAACTAAAACGGTGTCTTTATAAAAATACTCCGATTGTAAAGTAGGATCTCCATTTCCAAAAATAATTACATCGCCGTTTAAAACGCCTGTTTGTTTATTAAAATTTCCGGTAAAATAAATTTTAGTTTCAAAACGGTAATTGTTTCCTAAAATACCAAGTGCCGCAGAGGTTGTTATAACTTTTTGAGTGCTTGCAGGAACAACGGAAGTTAGAGAATTTAACTCATCAACCACCAAACCGTTAGATAAATTAATTACACAAAAACTTAAAGTTGCATTTTTTAAATCTTTATCATTTGCCCACTCTTGCTTGCATTTATAACCTTGCGCAATATTTTTATTAATTAAAAAAAAGGTAAGCATTAAAATACTGCTTACCTTAATTTTGTTTAAGTTATAGTTAGTTTTTTTTACCAAATTTCTACACGTTTTATTTCTGGTGTAAACATTTTATCGCCTTCTTTTACATTAAAAGCTTTATAAAAAGAAGGCAAATTAACTAATGGGGCAAATGATCTAAAATAAGCCGGCGAATGGTAATCAATAGTCAATAATCGTTTTAGTTCAGAATCTCTGCAAACAGATTTCCAGCCTTGAGCCCAAGCTATAAAAAAGCGTTGCTCGCCTGTAAAGCCATCCATTACTTTTGAAGGTTTGCCTTTTAATGAATTTATATAAGCATTGTAACTCATAGTTAAACCGCCTAAATCAGCAATGTTTTCGCCTTGCGTCATTTCTCCGTTAACGTGTAAAGAATCTATTGCAACAAAGGCATTAAATTGATCAATTATTAATTGTTTCTTAGCATTAAACTTTGCTAAATCTTCTTTTGTCCACCACATTTTTAAATTTCCATCTGCATCAAATTGAGAACCTTGGTCATCAAACCCATGTGTAAGTTCGTGCCCTATAATTGCACCCATGGTACCGTAATTTGCAGCGTCTTCGGCTTTAGGGTCGAAAAATGGTGGTTGTAAAATTGCTGCAGGAAAAACAATTTCATTTATGCTTGGGTCGTAATATGCGTTAACTGTAACAGGGCTCATTTGCCATTTTGTTTTATCGGCTGGCTTGTTTAAATCTTCTAAATTATTTTTAAAATGAAAGTTAGAAACACGGCGTATGTTATCCCAATAACTTTGAGTTGAAATGCTTAATGCGCTATAATCTTTCCATTTATCAGGGAAACCCACTTTACGAATTAATAAATCTAGTTTTCTATACGCTTCTTTTTTAGTTTCATCACTCATCCATGTGCGAGACTTAATTCTTTCGCGATAAGCAACTAATAAGTTATCTATTAAAATATTTAATTTAGTTTTTGCTTCGGCAGTAAAATGGCGTTTAGTAAATTCTTCGCCTATAATTTCGCCCATTGTAGCCGTTATAAGTTGGTGTGTTAATTCCCAGCGCGGCTTCATTTTTTTTGCGCCTGACATAACAACACCTCTAAAATTAAAATGAATGTTTAAAAATTTAGTATCTAAAAATGGAGCGGCTTCCATTAAAACATGTGCTTTTGCATAATTTTTTAAAGTTTCAATAGGAGTTGCTTGAATTACAGCTTGCATATTTTTTAAATATTCTGTTGTTGCAACTAATATAGAATCAGGAACAGTAAGTTTAATTTCGTTAAAATAAAATTCCCATTTAATAGGTGCTAAATCAGTTAAAGTTTGTAATGAATAAATGTTATACATTTTTTCATAATCGCGCATTTCTAATTTTGTTAAAGCTTTTTCAGCAAGTTTAGCTTCAAAGTCTAAAATTTCTTTTGCGTTTTTAGTTGCAACATCAGCAGAAATGCCTATTTGGCCATACAAAGCTGATAAGTAATTTACATATTCCGTTTTAATTTTTGCGAATTGTGGATTGAAATAGAAATCTCTATCGCCCATACCTAAACCGGCTTGCGAAATACCATAAATATTTCGTTTACTGTTTTTTGGATCAACTGATACACCAGCTTCAAACAATAATTTTATGCCTATTTGATCAAAATTTGCTTTTAATGCAATAAAATCATTTATGTTTTTTACTTTTTCTATTTTTTCTAACTCTTGCTTAATGGCTTCGAAACCTTGCTTATCCCGCTTAGTTGAATCCATTGCGGTTAAATAAAAATCTCTTAATTTTTGTATATTGGTATTAGGTTGTGCGGTTTTATTTTGCGAAACTTCAGAATAAATAACTTTAATTTTTTTAAGGTTATTTTCATTAATTTCATTAAAGCTGCCGTATCGCGCATCGCTTTCGGGCAATTTAAATGTTTTTTGCCAAGTACCGTTTGCAAAACTGTAAAAATCTTGCGCTGGATTAACAGACTTATCCATGTTGGCAACAACAATGCCTGATTTTTGTGCTATCATAACATTTGATAGTAAAATAATAGAACCAGTAATTAATTTATTCATTGCTTAATTATTTAAACGAATGTAAGTTTTTTATTTTAAAAAGAAATAAAATATTGCTTAAATTCTTTATTTCTTTTTAGCTTTTTCTTTTTCAATATCTTCAAGTAAATTAAGCATATCATTTACTTGTTCGGCGCTTAAACGTTTAGCAACTATATTTTTATCTTTATCTAAAATGTAAATAACTGGTGTTGAGTAAATATCAAATTTAGTTTTTAAATCGTTTAAGTGAATAGGATCGAAAACATGAATAAAATCGGATAATTTATTATCTCTAATAAATTTTTTCCATTCGTTAACGTCATCTTTTGTTTGAACTGCATAAACTTTATGGTCTATTTTACCATTTAATTCTTTTAATTTTTCGTGAAGTTTAGGTATTTCTGTTTTGCAGTGTCCACAATCGCTAGCCCAAAAAATTAATACGGTATATTTTGCTTTAACTTGGTATAACGAACGAAACATTGGTGTAAGTTTTTCGAGGTTTTTATAGTATAAATCTGTTACCGCTTTACTTGTTTTAGCTGTATCAAATCCCATTTTTAAAACTTCTTTTGCGTGCGTAGTATCAATCATATACAGTTCAGATACTTTTGCGCCTAATAATAAATCTTTCATTATTAAATAGCGTTCTTTAATTTTTTCAACTGTTTCTTCGCTATAAACAGCCTTAGCTTTACCATTTACAATATAGTTGCCTGCAATATGGCAAAATACTTTATCAAAGCCCATAATTTTACTTTGTTCGTATTTATATGTTAAATGACCTATTAATAAATTATAAACTAAATTTCCTTCGTTACATTTTTTTAAAAGTTTGTCAATTTCTGATATAACGGTATCGGGGTTAGCTACAATTACATTATCAAAATATTTTTTAACTCTATCATCAAAAAACGGGGTTCTAATAATGCGTTCATCTTTAAAATCTACACCATCCCAAAAATGATTTTTATAATAATAGTATTGGTAAACACTATCAGGGCGACCATTACTTGCTTTAGGAATATCTTTTGCCTCTTTTTCTGTTTTTAAATTTAACACATCAAACAAATAGGTTCCTTTATTTTTAGTCATAAAATCCGATTCGAATTTTTTAACCTCATCATTTAATGTTTTAAGATTGTCATTCATAAACTTAGCACTATCAGCTTTGCTTTTCCCTTTTGTTTTTTCTTTTAATGTTTCAACCTCTCTGTTTTTGTTTGAAAGGTATTTAACATAAGCAAAAAAGTTTTCGTTTTCTGAATTGCCGGTAGATTTTAAATTATTAACCATATCCTTCATATCGCTACCAATAGTAAATTTTTGATTTTCATTTACAAAAAAATCAAAATAAATACCTTTTTCTTGGCTAACTAAAGTGTAAACTCCTTTATCTAATGGTGTTTTGCCTTTAAATACACCAACTCCATTTTTTACATGTTTTGCAGTATCTGCAATGTATTGTTGGTCAAACGTATATTTAACCAAGTAATAAAGTGTATCTTTAGCGCCTTTAAAATTTACTTTAATTTCGTAGCCTTGTGCAAAAAAAGTTGATGTTACCGTAAAGGCAATTAAATACGTTAAAATGGATTTCTTCATAAAATGTTCAATAATTAAGTCTTTTCAAAAATAGCAAATGGTTATTTACCTTTCAAATCTTGTACCATTTTTGCTAAATTGCTATTATAAAATTTGTTAAAAACCAGCTCTAAACTATCTTGTAAGCTATTATATTGTAAAAAATCAACGAAATAGGCATTTTTAGATTGGTTAATTAAATCTTTTCGTTTTGAAATGTTAAAATTTTTAGAAAGTGGAAGTGTGTTAAGTTGATTACCTAAATTTTGCAGTTTTGCTAATTTTAAAGCATGTTTATTTGAATTATTAATAATAGAATCATAAAATGAATTTAAAGATTTTGATTGTTTAACCATAAAATTTTCGAAAACTTGATGATTTTTAGTTTCTATTAAATATTGATTTAAAGATGCTGTATCTGTTTTTAAAAACTGTATTGTTGCTTTATGTGCAATAAATTCGGCTAAATTTTCATTTAAGTTTACATTGTTTGGTTTATAAAAAGTAGAGTGAAATAATTCGTGAAATAATAAGTTACAAAATTTTCCTTTAGAGTAATTTAGCGTTGAAGACATTAAAGGATCATTTAACCAACCTAAAGTGCTCCATGCACTTACCTGTCTTAAATCAACATCATAACCTTTACTTTTTAATGAAATAAATTCTTTTTGAGCTAAATTTTTTTTAAAAAACCCTTTATAACTAAGCTTGCCAAGTAATGGGAAGCTCCATAAATATTCTTTAAGTTGATAGGGTTCGCTTGCAGTTACAACCCAAAGTACAGGTGCATTGTTTTGGTTATAAATAGAATTAAAATTATTAGTTGGTTTATACTTTAAACTATCAACCGAAAATATTTTTATTTCTGAAACTAAATTGCAATTTGTTTTTTGATTAACAGATAAAAGATTATTTGTTTGAAATGATGAAAGCGATTGCGTATTAATGATAATATTTAATTGGCCGTATGCTTGGTAAAGCAAATAAACAGTAAGGTTTAAATTAAATAAAGATAAAAACAATACAATGGCTAACAAAAAATTTAAGCATAAGCGTAACCATCTAAAAAAAATCATTATACAGTTTTAAAATGTTGATTAAGTAGTTGGCTACTTTTATCAACTGATGTTTTTAACCAGTTTAAATACACTTCTTGTTTTTCTTCGTTTGTTAGCAAGTAATTGGGAATATTTTTTCTAACCCGTGTTGTTAGTTCATACATACATAAAGCCGCACAAACGCTTATATTAAAACTTTCGGTAAAACCATACATTGGAATTTTAACAAACTCATCGGCAAGGTCGTAAACATCTTTAGATATTCCATCAATTTCTGTACCAAATACAAGTGCAATTTTTTGATCAATTGGCAAAGCATCAATTGTATAAGAGTTTGTATGTGGTGTAGTTGCTACAATTTTAAACCCTTGTTGTTTTAATTTTGTTAGTGCATTTATTGTATTGTTTTCTGCATCTTTATACCTATTAATGGTAAGCCAATTACTACTCCCCATTGCAACATCTGCACTAATTTTTAAACTATTTTTGTTTTCAATAAAATGAACTGTTTGTAAACCAAAACTTTCGCAACTACGTAAAACAGCGCTTGCATTATGTGCTTGGTATAAGTTTTCGAGAACTATTTGAATGTAATTTGTTCGTTGATTAATAACTTCGTCGAAGCGTTTAATTCTATTTTCTGAAACAAATTGTTTTAAAAAATTTATTTGATTAATTGTATCTTGCATTATAAAAACACAAAGTAAACAAAAAATTAAGGACGGTAAATAATCTTATATTGAGATTTTGAGTTTTTTGTTGGTTGAGTTTTATATTTAAACTTTGAGAGCTTTTTAATTTCTTTTTTAATTAAATTTTTTTCGTCTTTTGAGAGCTCGCGTTCATCAATAAACTCAACAGTTGTGACTTCCAATTCATCGTTTACTGAAATTAAAACATCAAAAGCAGTATTTAAATTAATTGTTTTTAGTAAATCTCTTAAATCTGAAGTTAGATTTTTATCTCCACCTTCGTAATACAAATTATTTACTGTAATTACTTCATCTCCCATTGCAGCTTGTGCAGGAGCAGATGGTGTATTTTTATCAAGAGCAGAAACTTTCTTTTTAACACTTTCTTTTTTTTCACCATCGCTTAACATTTCTGATTTAGTTTCTGCTTTAGCCATATCATCATTAGCGTCTGCAAATGGTTGTTTACTTTCTTTTTCTGTTGGAGATAAATTAGTTTGTTCATCTATATTTTTAGATAGAGATGTAACTGGTTCGTTTAAAGCGCCTGTGGCCGTTTGGTAATTATCAGACTTTGATTTTTCTGGCGTTAAATTATTTCTTGAAACTTGATTGCTTTTAGAAGAACTTTCTTCTTTTTGGATTAAACTATTTTCATTTGTACTACTACTTAATTCTGCACCTTTACTGTTAAACTCATCTTTGGGTTGTTCAATTTCTTTTTCTGCATTATTATTTATAGCAACATTATTTTTATTAATAAACTCATTAGAAGGAATAAATAACTTTATTAATAAGCCCATACAAATTATTATTACAGCTGCAGCTATCCAATAAAAAGCAGGTTTATTTTTTTTATCAAATAATTTTTCTGCTTTATCATCTGTTTTATGTTTTAAAGCCGTAATTTCTTGATTAGATAGTTGAGAAAACCCTTCTAATGCTTCTTTTTCAAAATCATCAACGGCTTGCTGCTTATTTAAAAAATCATTTAATATGTTTTTATCTTCGTTACTCATTATTACTAGCAGTAAGTTTTAGTTTTAAATTTCTTTTTCCGTTTTGTATGTGGCTTTTAACTTCGTTATTTGTATATCCTGTTATGCTTTCGATTTGTTGATATGATTTGTTTTGTAAATAAAACAACTCAATACATATTTTTTGTTCGTTACTTAATAAATTAATTGCGTTTTCTAAATTAGTAATTTGTTTCTCTTTTTCTATTAGATGCTCAGGATTTGAAAAATCCATAATTAAAGTTGAATTTTCTTTAAGTTCAAGCTCTTTTTTTAACTCACTTTGTCTTTTTCTAAGCTGCATTAAACAAAAGTTTTTGCTGTAAACGTAAAGCCAACTTTTAAAGTAAGTAACTGTATGTTTTTTTAAATCGGTAATTAAATTTGTGAAAATTTGTATTACAGCATCACTTGCATCATCTTTATTTTTAAGATATTTAATGCATAAACCTAAAACTAAATGGCTATAACGGTTATATAACTCGCCAATTAACTGGTTGTTATTGCTTTGCAAATAATTGTTAATTAATTCGTTATCGGAATAATTTTTGTATTTACTTAAATTAAACAAGCTCTTAAATTACATAAAATAAACGTCAAAAACAAGCAATTAAACCTATAAATTTATTATATTTGTAGATTAACATAAGTTATTAAGCTATTAAAAACATATACTTTAATTCTTTTCTGTTTGATTTCTTATCGATTTCAGCAACCAAACAATTATGATGTTAACTCTAAATTTAAAGCTGTTTTTATTTACAATTTTACTCGTTATTTTGATTGGCCACAACAAAAAAAATCAGGTAATTTTATAATACACGTTATAGGTAAAAACGATAATTTAATTTCTGAATTAAAAAGTTTAGCTGCTAAAAAAAAGGTAGGCAATCAACCTATAGAAATTAAAAACACAAGTATTTTTGAAAATAGCGGCGCACAAATTTATTATATAGTTGGCGAATCTTCTAAAGCATTATCAGACGCTGTTTCTAAATCAAAATCAAAGGGTGGGCTTGTTGTAGCAGAAAACACAGGCTCATGTAAACAAGGGGCAAGTATAAATTTTGTAACCGTGGATAATAAATTAAAATTTGAATACAGTAAATCAAACGCAATAAAAGCAGGACTAAAAACAAATGACGACTTTAAAGCACTAGCTATAAACATAGATTAAAAACAATGAAAAGGTGGCATAAAATACACATATTACTTCTGTTTAGTTTTATACTAAGCACAAGTAGTGTTTTGGCTCAAATTGGCGCATTTAATAGAGCTCAAAAGCTTTATGGAGAAAAAAACACAGAGTTAGCCAAACCTATAATTGATAGTGTTGTTCTTAATGCTGAAACTACTAATATGTTTGAATCTCACACCCTTAAAGCTTTTATTTATTATGATTTATACAAGAAAACAGAAAAAGACCAAATCAACTCACCATTAAGAGATACCGTTTTAAATGCGATAAAAAAATCTAACTCGTTAAACCCAGATACAAGTTATAAAATAAACAACGCTAAAGTATTAAATGCAATTATAGGACATTATAGAAACATAAGTGTAAAATATTCGAAAGAAAGTTCGTTAAATTATACACTAAGTTTAACAGCACACCAAAAATTTAAAGAATTAAGCAAACTTTATACTCCTAATTTTAATGAAAAAAGTATTGATGTTGAATACTATAACACAATTGGTAGTAATTATAGTGAGTTAAGCAATAAAAACTCTAAAAACGAAGCCGATAGAGAAATTGCTAAAACTGCTTTGTTAAAAGTGTTAGATATAGACCAAAATAATGAAAGCGCAACATATAATTTAGGTATATTATACTACAACTTATCCGTTAATATTGTTAAAGAAATGACCGAAGATTTAAACTTAAACAATGTTGATGCAGTTCAAGAAAATACAAAAAAATTAGCTAAACAAGCAGAACAACTTTTACTAAAACTAACTAACTCCGTTAAATTTAAAAACAGAGCAACAGAAGCCTTATACTACATATACCGTAATTTATTAGATGCTCAAAAAACAGAAGAGTATAAAAAGAAATGTATTGAACTTAACATTAAAATAGACTAAACCATGAAATTTACAATTGGAAGAAGAATTGGATTGGGTTTTGCTACTTTAATTGTACTAACCTCAATTGCATTTATATTAACTGTTTTTACATTAAGAGACAGTAAAACAAAAACTGAAGTAGTGGTTGATCAAGTTACCCCTTCTGTTTCGGCGTTAAAAGAGTTAAATTTATTGTTACAACGTTCTCACACAAACTTATCAAAATGGTTTTATAACAAAAGTTTTAATGATATTGATTTTAGAGATGAATTAAAAAATATCATTAGTAAGGAATATCCTACAAAAAAAGAAAAATTAGTTACTTTGTCAAAATCATGGTCGCCAGAAGAACAAAGTCAATTAAAAAATATTTTTAGTAGAATAGAAACTTTATTTAAAGTTTATAAAAATGAAATTATGGAGCAACTTAACTCAACAGAGAGTTATGAAGATGCAAACATTTATTACTTAGCTAGGTTGCCCTATGAAGATAGTGAAATGAGTATAAAAACCATTTACAAAAATCTTAACACTTTAATTAAACAAAAGCAAGACCATGCAGATAAAGTAATAGAACAAATGTTTACCTCATTTAATTTTTTAAAGCGCTTTGTGCAATTACTTGGTATTGCATTAATTATTGGTGGAATATTTGTAGCCTTGTTAACTACAAAATCAATTACAATACCTATAATTAAATTAAAAAACATTTTACAAACCATGAGTTTAGGAATTGTTCCACAAGAGATTATTCGCTCTAGGAATGATGAAATTGGAGATATGAGTACTGCATTAAATGAACTTGTACAATCTGTAAAAGAAACTACAAACTTTGCAAAAGAAACAGGTAACGGAAATTTTAACGCAGAATTTAAACCATTAAGCAAAGACGATACTTTAGGACATGCATTGCTACTCATGAGAGATAATCTTGCAGAAAATGAACGTTCGTTAGAACAAAAAGTTGTTGAAAGAACAGAAGAAGTTGTAAGACAAAAAGAAGAAATTGAAATTAAAAATACTGAGCTAGAAAATTTATACAAACAAGTAACAGATAGTATTCATTACGCAAAAAGAATTCAAGAAGCAATATTACCTGCACAAGATTATATTAATGATGTGTTGCCAAATAATTTTGTTTATTATGTTCCTAAAGATATAGTAAGTGGAGATTTTTATTGGGTAGTTAAAAAACAAAACATAGTTTATTTTGCCGCTGTTGATTGTACAGGGCATGGCGTACCGGGTGCTTTTATGAGTTTAGTTGGGCATAATATTTTAAAAGATATTATTAATAACACAAACTTAAGTAAACCAGCCGAAATTATGAATGCTTTAAGAGATGGTGTAATAAAAGCATTACATGCAGAAAATAATCAAGACACTAAAGACGGTATGGATATGACCATGTGTTGTATTAATTTTGAAACTTTAGAACTACAATATGCAGCTGCTTTTAACCCTCTTTATATTATTAGAAATAATGAACTAAAACAATACGATGCCAATAAATTTCCAATAGGTAAATTTTTAGGAGAAAAACAACCGTTTACAAATCACGTAATTCAATTACAAAAGGGTGATCAATTATATTTATTTAGCGATGGATATGCAGACCAATTTGGTGGCCCAAGAGGTAAAAAATTTATGGTAGGTAATTTTAGAAAAATACTATTAAGCATTAGTTCATTACCTATTAACGAACAAAAAAACATATTACACAACACGCTTGTTGAATGGCAAGGCTCACAAGAGCAAGTTGATGATGTGTTAGTTATGGGATTAAAAATATAAATACTATAAAATTTAAAACATAAAATTTTCATTTTATCAAAAGTTACTCAAATGAACTCATTAAAAAATATATTACAACTTCTTTTTGTCACTATATCATTTGTAATTAATGCACAAAAAAAACAAACAACTAAACTAGGTAATTCTGCCGTTAGCGATCAACCAATTATTGCCACTACTTTTTTGTTTGATAATCCAGTATATAAAATTGTTGCAGACACCAACAATAACTGCGTGTATTTTACTACCAGAAAGTATGATAACACAATTAAAAAATACATTAATATTGGTATGTGTGGCAAAATAGATGCAGATGAAGATTCTTTATTTTGGTTTAAAAATGTTAGCCAATTTGATATAATAAATACTAATCCTTATTTAATATTATCTAATACAAACAAAAGTAGCGCTTACAATAAAGAGTTTGGATATGATCATATAAATTTTCCAGGTAAAATTGTACATATAAATGAAGTGCAAAATATAGTATTGGTTATTACAAATAACACTAACAAATTAAGTGCACATTTATTAAGTACAGGTAATTTAATTTGGGAAACAACACTTAATAACGAACAACATTGGACAGATTTAAAATATTTAAATGATACAACAATATTAATTGCCGCAAGTGGTTTAACAAGTATAAATTTAAAAACAGGAAAAAATTGGGAAATACCTTTAGAAACAAGTTTAAAGCCAAATGGGCCAATTTTAATTTCTGAAAACGAAATTCAAAATAAAAACAACTTAAATAGTGTTGAAACCGCAACAAACAATAGCAACATTACATTTTTATCATCAAACATATTAATAAACAACAAAGAGGTATATTTTGCAAGTAAAGATTATTTAACTGCAATTGACTCTACTGGAAAAATAATTTGGCAACAAGATTTAAAAAAGTATCAATTATCTCAAACAATACTTTCTATTATTAATGACGAGGTTTTGCTTTTTAACATAGGTAAAGCAAAATGTGGCGATAAAAGTGTTGTGTATGGTAAACCATTTTTACTTAAGTTTAATAAAACAAACGGCACTATAAATTCTGATCAAACAAGTAAAATTGAAACCATTTTTGATTTTGTAAACGTGAATAACTCTATTGTGTTTGCAAATAAAAAAGCTATTTCAACTACAGATATAACTAATGCTTTATTTGAAAGTATAATAGAATTAGATGAAAAAAAATACGGTCAATTTAAATCATTTATAAACCCTAATGAGTTTTTTGTTGAACGCGAAGGACATATTGTACCACTTAGCTTTATTAATCCGCAATTTATATTTTTTGTTACAACAAACGATAAAGTATATGGTGTTTCTAACCACAAAATAGAATATGAATATCATTTTACTGAATTGTATAAAAAACAATTCGATATTAATAAAGCTGTTTTACTAAAAGGAGGCACAAAACATTTTTTAGTTTCTAAAAATTTTGAGTTATTATCTACAATAAATTCAGACCAAACACCAATTTACCTTAATTACAAATTGTTTTTTTCTGATAAAAAAAAGCTACACGTAGTTTCGTTACAAAACAAATAATCTGTTCTTATTTACTTTAGAGTTAACGTAATACAACAAAAACATTAAAATTAATGCGCCATAAGTAATTAATTTGAAATGTTCATAGTAATCATTAAACTCGCCTAAAATAAGTTTTAAATTAAAACACAAAAAACTTATAATCAATAAAAAAAATAAAGGCTTATTTTTTACATTTAAATAATAATAACAAATTAAAATTGCTGCCGGTAAACAAAACACAAATGCATAATGTTGTTGGTGTGGAAAAATTAAAGGAATAAGCAATAAAACAAAAGAATAACTTAATTCGGTTTTAAAGTAGATGTATTTATCTTTAAAATAAGGTGTTTTAATAAAAATTAAAACTGATATAGCTAATGTAATTCTCACTAAAAAAATAAAAATTTTAAGTGAATTAATATCTAAGTTTAAAATGTTTCTTTTAATTGGTAAAATATATAGTTCATGCGTATTTTCAACTAATAAAACAGATAAAAATGTAGTTAAACTATGAAAGCTTCTTTCTTCAACATCTAAAACATGTTTGTTAGATAAAGGATTAATTAATTGCCACCAACTTTTAATTAATTCGAAAAAATAATCAAATCCTAAAATAAATACTGGAAAAACAAAAAGGATAAAATAAAACAAAACAACATAAAATACATCTTTTATTTTTCCGTTAAATACTAAAACTGGTAAAAGCACAATGGGTAAAATTTTAATATTAATTCCAATAGCTAAAATTAATGCGCCCAGCCAAGTTTTATTTTGGTAAATTAGTTTAAGAGAATAAATTGAACACCAAAGTATAAATAAAGTAATTTGTGAACTATGTATGTTTTGAATTAAAAAAGTTAAACAAAATAAAAATGAAAATATTAATAACAAATATTTATGTTTTGTTTCATTTAATTTTGATAAATAATATTTATTAAGTAAGTATAAAAGATGAATAAAACATAAGTAATTTAGTAAAACCCAAATAAATTTTAAAACGTCTATATTTACCCAATTAAATAACTTTAATACAATTGCAAATAAAATTGAATAATAATAATGATATCCATCAAAATATGTTTTTGAATAAATGTTTTCGTTTTTACTTAAATCTTTTGATGCTTCAATAAAAATTGAAAAATCGCCAAGTGTAGAAATTTCGACTGAACAAAAAACAACACCTAAAAAACAAAGAAAAATCCAAATATATTTTTCTAATTTTAAACTCGGCATAAAAACCAAATATAATTAATTTAATGAAGCTAAAAATAATCTATAACTATTTTGTGAATGATTATAAAAACCTTAATGGGACAAAGTGCTTTACGAAAGCGTTATATGCCTTTGTTTTATTAAAATGTTTGTTTTGGCTTTTAAATTATTCAACAGAAATTTCAGCAAATTCGGTTTATTTTCACAACAAATTATCTATAGGTTTTATTAAAGACTTAGCTTTTTTATTTTGCGCTTTTGAAAACAACACTTTAAATATTTCAGCACTAATACTTTTAATAGTTTTGACTGTTGGGGCATTTTTTTTAAAAAAGAAATACATTTTACTTGATTTGTTTATTTGGTTTTTGGTTTTAAACTTTCATAATTATACTTATGCTGGTTTAAGTGGTGGAGATTATATTTTAAATCAACTATTGTTTTTTAATGTTTTTATAATTTCTCAAAACAATATTAGTACTTCGAAAATTAATGAGTTAAAAATACTACTGCATAATTTTAGTGTTTTAAGTTGTATGGTATTAATTTGTGTTGTTTACTTACATTCTGGCATATCAAAACTTATGCAAGAAGATTGGTTTACTGGCAAAGCAGTTTATTATGTTATGCAAATAAAATATTATAGTTTGCCAATTTTAAACAACATGAAATTTACTTGGTTGCTAAATTACATAATACTTTTTTTTCAAATTACATTTTGCGTAGGAATGTTATTTAATAAATCCAGAAAATATTATTTAATTGTAGGTGTAATTTTTCATTTAAGTGTATTATTTGGAATGGGCATTGTTAGTTTTAGTTTATTAATGCTAATTCCATACTTTTTATTTTGGAATTTAAAAAACAAGTAAATAAAAAAAGCCGGTAAAAATACCGGCTCAAACAAAGTACAACAAACAACTATTTCTTTGTTTTTTTGGTTCTCTCTTCTTCAAAAATTTCTACGCTAGCAGCATTTGTCATTGCTAACTTAGTTTGCAATTCTTTAACTTGTTTTTTTAAATCATAAACAGTTTTATAAACTTCATTTAATTCTGTTTTAAAAACCATTGGGTAATTAGCAAATACACCTTCAAATTGTTTTTCAAAATGAGATTTTACATCCATGCTTAAATTTAAAGCTTCACCTTTAATTTTGCTAAACTCGTCACTTGCAAACAACTCAGTAAATAATTGCTCGTTAGTTTTAATCCAATCGTTATATAACTCTTGTGCATTTGGTGCATTTTTATATGTTTCAGGATTTGATAAGATGTCGTTATATTTTTTTGCAACTGCCTCTACACTTTTTTGAGTTGTATTTTGTAATTGCACTTGTAACTCGGCTTGTTTAAAGCTATACTCAGCCATTTTATCCATTAAATTAATTGTAGCTTCAATGTTTTCTTTTTCTTTACCAGGAGTTGCAACTTTTAATAATGGTTCAAAAAATTTAGAAAAGTTAGAATTAATTTTGTTATAAAAATCTTTAGCGCTTTCAATGTTTGCCTCTGTTGTAAATGCTTTTGGCATTTCAACATTCATGTTTTTTAAATGTTCAAAATACTCTTTACTTAAACCTTGTTGGTTTACAAAAAAGTTTTGAATTTGGTTCATTCCATTATCCATTACTTCTTTAATAGAAGCTCCATTGTACATATTTGCAAATAACTGTTTACTTAAAGCGTTGTAATGTTCTGCTTTAAAATAATTTTTAAATGCATCTAAGTTAAATTGACCTTTTTGCATTGCATCTGCCATTGGTGCAAAAAACTCTTGCATTTTAGCATAAACTTGGTTGCCTTGCATAAAGTTTGAAAAAACATCTTTATTAAATGAACCGTTCATGTTTTTACTTAAATTATCATAAGCATTATTTAATGTGCTCATCCAAGTATTATAAATATTTGTGTAAGCTGTATTCATTTGACCAAAGTTTTGCATATAGTCTTGTGCAGGCTTACCAAAGTTTTGGTAACTGCTATAAATACTTTGATTAAAATCGGTCATTTGTTTTGCGTAATTAGCTTGTTGATTAAACCAATTTTTAAAAAACTCAGTTGGATTGTTTGATGATTGATTATTAAATAAATTAGAAGATTGACTTTGCATATTATTTAAAATATTCATTTGTTTATCAAAAAAATCTTTATAAATATTTTGACCTTCATTAGCAATATTTCCATTCGAAAATGCGCTTTGAACTTTTTTTGCAGAATCAACCCAATTATTTAAAATTTGAGCTTGTGTTTCTACAAGTGAATCGAGAATAGGATTATTTGTTTTCATATTAATTTGTTTAAAATTTCTAAATTCAGTGTTTGCGTGTAAATTTATGATTTTCAAATATTTACAAGCGTTTTTTTAATTTGATGCAAATATACTGAATTAATCGGAAATATGGTCTATTTTGTCGATTAAATTAATGTTAAAAATGAAAAAAAGCCACCTAAACGATTTAGAAACCGCTTATATAATGTTAAGTTTTGCCGAAATGATAACAAAAAGACAAATTATAAATAAGCCTATTAGGGTATTTGAAATTCTTAATTGTTTAATTTGAAATAAAAAATCGCCAATAAAAATAGAAAGTGGAAAAGAAAACATTATTAAAATTGATGTTCCGTTAGCCCCTCCTGCAAACAAAATAAATAAAGAGAAAAACAAGTTCCATAATAAAATTTTGCGTGCTTTTTGTTTTTTTACAGTATTCCCAAACCCTATAACAATTGAACTTATTAATGAAATTATAAAAATTACAGTTAAATAAATAAGAATTAAATAAAAATACTCGCTTATTAAAGGATATTTTAAAGTTTTAAAAAACTCATTTGTTGCAAAAATGAAATACCATTGATTAAAATTGGTTAAATACGCAACACACTCTATTATAAAAACAGGAACAATAAACCCAATTAAAATAGTTACAAATTCTCTTAAATTAAATGGCCTTAATATTAACCAAGCAATTATAAATAAAGGAAAATACAAAATACTAATTGTGGTTATAAAAGCAGAAACACTTAACCAAAACGAAGCAATAAATAATTCGTTTAAAGCATTTTCTTTACGATAGGCAATTATTAACTTATAAAAACTATATAAAAAAAATATATTAGTTATAAACTGAGAAACAATTTGTTTAGAATGACAACAAACTAAATTAATGCATAAAAAAATAAAAAGAGGGTAAATGTTATTTTTATCCCCTATTTCTTCTTCAACACTTATTTTAAAAATTATATACCCCGAAATTATAATTAATAAACTGTTTATGCTTATTATAATTGTTTTGCTATTTACTTTAGAACTAAAGAAATTATAAAATAAATCTGGGTAAAATAAAAACTCAGGTTCTTTAGTAGTGAAAAAAGATAATGTTATAATGCTGATAATCAGTAATATAATTAATATTACGTTTTCTCTTAAACCTTTATTTAAAACACCAGCAAACACAATTTTTTTTTTTAAACTATTTCATTATTTTTGTGCTGTAAACTTACAAATAATTAAAGAAATGATGGCACTTATGATAAACTTAATGATTACTTGGACAGATATTTTTGAAGGTATTGGTAAATTTTTTCAATGGGCATTTAAAGGTATTAAAGCATTAGAACAAATACCAAATGTTTTAATTTCTGCTTTTGTTATTGGTATGTTAACATACTGGACATTTAGATTATTAAAATATAGAAAAGAAGCTCAACGCAACGGAACTATTCAATAATAAAATTTGTACTATATAAGAAAAAATGTTTCTTATAGTAATAAATTATAAAAAAATCCCACAAAATTATTTGTGGGATTTTTTATTAAATAAACATTAAAGTAAATCATTAGCTAAGTTTGCTAACTCACTTCGCTCACCTTTTTCTAAAGTTATATGCGCATATAAAGGTTGTCCTTTAACTTTATCAATTAAATAACTTAAACCGTTACTTTGTGCATCTAAATATGGCGTATCAATTTGATGAATATCTCCTGTAAAAACAATTTTAGTGTTTTCGCCGGCGCGTGTTATAATTGTTTTTACTTCGTGAGGCGTTAAGTTTTGAGCTTCGTCAACAATAAAAAATACATTGCTTAAACTTCTTCCTCTTATATAAGCTAAAGGGCAAACAACTAATTTTTGCGATTCAACCATTTCATTTAATTGTTTATGTTCTTTATCTTTTTCGTTAAATAAACTCCTTATGTACTTTAAATTATCCCAAAGCGGCTCCATGTATGGATTTAATTTACTGTTTACATCGCCAGGTAAATAACCAATATCTTTATTACTTAAAGGCACAATTGGTCTTGCTAAATATATTTGATGGTAATTTCTGCGTTGCTCTAATGCACCAGCTAATGATAATAAAGTTTTACCAGTTCCTGCAACACCTTGAATTGATACTAACTTAATATCAGGATTCATAATGGCATCAATTGCAAAAGTTTGCTCAGCGTTTTTTGGTATTACACCAAATGCGGCAGTTTTTACAACTCTTTTAAGCATATCATCATCTGCATTGTATCGTGTAAGTACACTTGATGAACCATTTTTTAACACATAATAATGATTTGGTAATGGTTTAAATTTTTTTAAAACCGATGATGCTTTTGCTTCGCCTTGATTATAAATACTACTTATACTGTTTGTGTCGGCTTTAAGCACTTCGCTTCTACCATTATATAATTCATCAACTGTTTTTATTTTACCTGTTTCATAATCTTCGGCATTTAAGTTTAAGCTTTTCGCTTTAATTCTTAAATTAATATCTTTTGTAACTAAAATTACTTTTCGTCCTGGGTTAGATTCAACGGTATATAAAGCTGTATTTAATATTCTATGATCAGCTTTTCTATCGTCAAAAATTTTTTCGGCATTAATTTTACTCGAAAAATTCATTTCTATTTTAAACTTGCCTCTAGTTGGCCCGTTTATTGGTGTCCAATCTTGTAAAGTATTTTTACCACTTAAAGAATCTATGTACCTTGTAAATTCTCTTGCAGAGAAATTTTTAGTATCGTTTCCTTTTTTAAAGTTATCTAACTCTTCTAACACAGTAATAGGAATTACAACATCATGTTCAGCAAAATTTTTAATTGCGTAATGGTCGTAAATAATTACAGAGGTGTCAAGCACAAATATTTTTTTTGCCCCCGAACTTGTTTTAGTTTTTTTAGTTGCCATAAATTAATTTAATAGGATTAGTATAAAATTAATTTTTGAATGTTAACTTTTATCTTTATCAATATATTTGTATGAACAAAAATTTGTTAGTAATAAAACTACAACAATTGTTTTAAATACATTTGAACGGTATTTTCTAACCCAAGGTATAAGGCATCGGATATTAAAGCATGGCCAATGCTAACCTCTAACAAATTAGGTATGTTATTTTTGAAATAATTAAGATTTTCTAAATTTAAATCGTGACCAGCATTTACTCCTAAATTTAAGTTTTGAGCAAGTTGTGAAGCTTTAACAAAATTTAAAATTGCTTTTTCTTTATTGGTTAAAAAAGTATTTGCATAACTTTCGGTATAAAGTTCAATCCTATCTGTACCGGTTAATTGTGCTCCATTAATAAATTGTTCAATTGGGTCAACAAAAATACTTGTTCTAATACCATGTTTTTTAAATTCAGAAATAACTTCAATTAAAAAATCTTTATTTTTTATGGTGTCCCAACCATGGTTGCTAGTTAATTGCGAATTTGAATCTGGCACAAGTGTAACCTGCGTGGGTTTAACTTGTAATACTAAATCAATAAATTTTTTTTCTGTAGGATTTCCTTCAATATTAAATTCAGTATTTACAATTTCTTTTAATTCAATTACATCTGCATAAGTAATATGTCTTTCATCTGGCCTTGGGTGCACAGTAATGCCTTGTGCACCAAAACGTTGTATGTTAATTGCAGCTTCTATAACATTTGGCACATTATGTCCGCGTGCGTTTCTTAAGGTTGCAATTTTATTTATATTAACGCTTAACTTAGTCATAAATTATTAGTGTAAAACTAAATAATTATTTCTTATTTTTGTGTAAATACGTAACAATGTTAGTTGGTAACTTTATAACAGATGAGATTCCTCCATTAAAAACTACAGATACAGTTGAAATGGCTTTGGATTGGATGGAGCAATTTAAAGTTTCTCATTTAGCAGTAGTTGAAAATAAAAACTTAATAGGTTTAGTTTCAGAAAATGAACTAATGGATTATGATCATCCCGAAGAAACAATTTCAAAAGGTAAAATAAATTTTATAAGGCCTGTATTGTACGATCATCAACACACTTATGATTTAGTAAAATTAATGGCTAGTTTAAATTTAAGTTTAGTTCCTGTAATTGATGAAAAAGAACAATACAAGGGTTGTATTACATTAAAAGGTGTAATTCAAAATTTAAGTGAAATGACAGCCGTACAAAACCCTGGAGGTGTTATTGTGCTTGAATTAAATCAAAACGATTACTCTGCAACTCAAATTAGTAGTATTGTTGAAGGAAATGATGCGAAATTGTTAAGCCTACATGTTTCGTCAATACCTGATAGTACAAAAATGGAAGTAACCATTAAAGTAAACAGAGAAGATTTATCTGGATTATTACAAACATTTAATAGATACAATTACATTGTAAAAGCTAGTTTTCATGTTGGTAATCACAATGATAATTTAAAAGATAGGTTAAATGAATTTATGCATTTTTTAAATATTTAAATTAGCTTAAGCATAAATAATAAAATTAAACTACCTCCTAAAATAATTCTGTAAACTCCAAACCACTTAAAGCCGTATCTGTTTAAAATATTTATAAATGTTTTAATAGCTAATAAAGCAACAACAAATGCAACTGCGTTTCCAAAAGCTAAAATTTTTATTTCTTCGGTTGATATAGAAATTCCTTCTTTATAAAAATCAAACAGTTTTTTTAATGTTGCAGCAGCCATTGTAGGAACTGCAAGAAAAAATGAAAATTCGGCAGCCGCTTGTCTTGTAAGCTTTTGCGACATGCCTCCAATTATTGTACTAGCACTCCTACTAACTCCAGGAAACAAAGCTAAACATTGAAAAATTCCAATTTTAAAAGCTGTTAAAAATGAAACATCATCGCCATTGTTAATTGATGGGTTTTTAAACCACTTGTCAACAAATAATAAAATAATACCCCCAATAAATAAAGCAACGGCAACTCCGTAAATGTTTTCAAGCTGTGCATCAATCCAATCGCCTAATAAAACTCCAGCTATAGCACTTGGAATAAATGCAACTAATAATTTAAAATAAAAATTTACAGATTTAAAAAAACGTTTAAAGTATAATACAACAACACTTAATATTGCGCCTAATTGAATACATACTGTAAATAGTTTCACAAAACTAGAAGATTCGATTCCTAAAAGTGCTGTGGTTAGCATCATATGACCTGTAGATGAAATTGGTAAAAATTCGGTTAATCCTTCTACAATAGCAATAATTAGAGCGTTAAGGTATGTCATGTTTCAAAATTAGTTATTTTTACTTGCATTTAAAATTAAGTTGTAAATGTTATTGTATTTTTCAATTCCATTTAAGTGATTAAAATCTTTTTCGGCAATAGAACGAAAATTATTTTTATTTAAATTTAAAAAATCGTTATATGCTTTTAGGTAAGCATCGTTTGAAAAATTATTTATTAAAACACCACCGTTGTTTTGATTAAAATAGATATCATTATCCCCTATTCCTGCATTTGTTATAATTGGCACATTCATAGCCCAACTCTCTGCCATTTTAGTTGGAGAAGAAGCTTGCTTTGAATAACTATTTTTAATAAAAAAAATACTTGCGCATGCTAAACTTAAATATGAAGGAACTAAATTATGCGAAACGCTAATTGATTTAATTGCGTTTTTAATATTAATATCTAAATCATGTATTAACTCATTAATAGCGTTATTGTCTTTAGTTAAAATTAATAATTTAAAAATATTGTTTTGATTGTGCCAAACTTTAAAACAATTTATAACTTCGTTAGTTAAATACCAAGTGCCTACAGATCCTATATAAATTAATAGTTTATCATTTTCATTAAACCCTATTGTTTGTTTAATATCAATTTTATTGCTAATTGGTTTAAACATTTCTAAATCAACACAACATGGGATAACTGTAATTTTATTGTTGTTTATTTTAAATTTATTTTCAATAATAGATTTTCCTTTGTGTGTTAAAGATACAATATGCGAAGCTTGATTAAAGAATTTTTTTTCTTTTGCTTTAAAAAACAAATACAACATTAAATGTAGAGGGTTAGATTTTTTCCAAATTTTACCTTCAAGTCTTTCGTCTGCCCAAAACCCACGCATATCAAATACAAAAGGAATATTAAACTTTTTATAAAAATATAAACCAAGGTTTGCCGCAGGGTAACTTCTACAGTGAATTAATTTAATGTCATTTGTAATAATTATTTTTAATGCTAATTTTTTTAAAGACTTTGAATAATTATATTTTGAAAATAAATTTGTATTTTCTTCAAAATATATAAACTCCCAATTTATTTCAGCAGTTTTTAATAAACTAATTATATTATTTTTTTCTTTTTCTAAACGTTCTTTTTTTTCGCAACTAATAATTGTTATGTTATAATTTTTAGATAAACCAAACAGATAAGGTAAAATTTGAGATTGGCCTAATGGGTCGCTTAATCCGTCAAATGAAATAAAAAGTATATTAGGCTTAAAATTCAACTTATGCAAAATTATGGAATAAAATATAAAACTTTTAAATTAAAAGTACTAGTTATAAAAAAAATACAAGTTAGTTAATTCGTTTTATGTATTTAAAGTAAATATTGTAAATAAATTGTATGATTTTTTGTTGATTAGGAAAATCTTTGAAGTTTTTAGGGGGCAATTTTAAATAACCATCAAGCTGCTCAGCTGTAATATTTAATTTTTTGGCTATAAAATTTTTTTGTTCTATTATAGAATTTTCGTTATAAGGTTTTAATTCAAGTTGTTTTAAACCATCGGATCGTGTCATATTTCCTGAAACAATTTGAGAAGAAAATGTTGCTCTTCTGTAATCATAATTGAATTTAGTTGGCATAACATAACTTTGCCAAAAACTAGTAATTGTACTTTCTTGATGTTTGCCTGCATAATCTTTCCAACCTACTTTTTCAATTAAAGTTTTTCGCACATCGTTTGTATTATAATTAATATAATTTAAAGGGTATAAAAATTTAATTTTTTTAAAATATTTGTAGTAGATTTCTTTTGTTAATCCAATTACTGGTACGTTTTTAATTTTAGTATTTGAAAACTTTTTTACAATAGATTTATAATAAAATAAATCTTTCATTACGTGGTATCCCCAAGTTAATGGTAAAATTCCTTCACTTTCGTAATTGCTTGCAGATAAAATATATTTTATATTAAATTTAGATGCAACTGCATACAAACCAGCAGCTATTGCAATATCTGTTGGTAATTCTAAATCTACAGTTGAGGATTTTAAAAACGCTAATTGTATTTCTCTAAATTCATTCCAATTAATTACAAAACTTTGATAATCTATGTTTAAATATTTAGTTAATTTTTCAATATTACTTACAGCTAATTCGGTATTCCAACCGTTATCTATATGTACAATTAAAGGATTTAAACCCCATTGAACGCATAAATAAACTAAATATGAACTATCTAAGCCTCCGCTTACACCAATTAAACAATTGTATTTCCCTTTTGCTTGTTTAATTATATTTATAAGGTTATTTAGTACTAAATCCTTATTTATTTTTTTATAATTATTTAAAGTTTTTGATAAATCTATACAATGGTTACAGCCTTTGTTTTCATAAAAAACAATGTCCTCATCTGATGTATCCATTAAACACCTTTCACAAATTTGATAGTTCCTACTCATAAGGCTTTACAATATAAAAATAATTTTTTGTTTTAAAAAAATAATTTACATTATAGAATTTGTAAAACAAATTGTGATTTATTATATTAAAGATTTATTAAATTTATACAGATTAAATAGTGCAGTATTTACTAAATATATACGATTTGTTATTACCACCAATTTATTTATTGGTAATTTACTATTTGGCAAAAAATTTCGAAAACAGAAAAAAAATTTATCAACCAGAATATACTTATTTTACAAATGGTTTAATGATTAGAATTGTTGGTGCTTTTTCGTTAGGGTTAATCTATTTTTTTTATTACGATGGTGGCGATACAACTAATTATTACCAAACTGCGGAAGTATTTGTAAAACTATTTTTTAAAAACACAGAGTTTTTTTTTGATGCATTAACAAACAAGGATAAAGTTGCAACCTGGAGTTATTTTGATGAGAATACTGGATTTCCGGAATACAAAAGGCAAGATGATTATACATATTTTGTTGTAAAATTAATGATACCAATTGTTTTTATATCAGGTGGAAGTTATTTTACTTCTGCCATTATAACCGCAACTATAACCTATTTTGGAATATGGAAATTATACCAAGTGTTTATTAGTGAATACCCTTCGGCAAAAAAACTATTAGCATTTGGTGTTTTATTTTTTCCTTCTTGTGTGTTTTGGGGGAGCGGAATTATGAAAGATAGTTTCACATTATCTGCTATAGGTTGGTACACTTATGGTTTTTATAATTTAATAATTAAAAAAAAATATAAAATCAATTATATTTCTCAGCTTTTAATTTCATCATTTGTTATTTTATCAATTAAACCGTATGTATTTCTTGCTTTATTACCAGGTAGTTTAATTTGGTTTGGCAATGATACAGCAGTTAAAAGAAAAGTAGCATTTTTTAAACTTTTATTTACTCCATTATTATTAGCTTTTAGTATAGGTTTGTCTTATTTTTTAATAACCAAACTAAGCGATGGGTTAAACTCTTATAATCTAGATAGTATTTTTGAAAGAGCAACTGTTGTGCAAAAAGACATGAAAGCTGAATATTATGGTGGTAAAACTTTTGATATTGGAGAGTTTGAGCCTACTTTAGCTGGAGTTTTAGGTAAAACGCCAATTGCTGTGTACTCTGGCTTATTTAGACCTGCAATATGGGAAGTAAAAAATGCAGTTATGTTAATAGCGGGCTTAGAAAATATATTTCTTTTATCATTAACTTTATTTTTATTGTATAAAGCTGGTCCCAGTAAAATATTTAAAATTTTAAAAACTTCGCCTTTAATATATTTTGCAATAATTTTTTCTATTATTTTTTCGTTTTCTGTTGGCTTAACCGTTGCAAACTTTGGTTCGCTTGTTAGACTAAGAATACCTGAGTTGCCATTTTTTGTTTCAAGCATACTTTTGTTGTATCATTTAACAGAACAAAAAAGTAAAAATGATAATTCTATTAGAATAAAAGAAGTTGTAGAAACTAACTAACGTTTACCATGAAAACAATAAGTGTTTAATAATTGCAAGTGTTCGGCGAGTAAAAAACTCTTTATAATTTAATTTCAAAGATATTATCCAATGTTTAATTGCTTTTATTTTATATTTATGAAATGCGAAATTTACAGCATTTAAAGAATTAATTTGAGCTATTGAGATAGGAATTAAATGTGAATACTTAGTGCTTATGATTGGGTCTTCTTTAAGATATTTAGTCATTGAGTTTGTTCTATTAATCCAACCTTCTGGGTTATATTTTCGTGTAGTTCTCTCGTTATGTTGAACTAAATAAGACGAAGGGATGTCTAATATATGAATTGGGTATCTTGTTGCTAGCCGTATAAAGTATTCCCAATCTTCTGATAACATTAAATTTCTGTCTTCATTAAATTGGGTAATATTCGCAATAGTGTTAGGTATAAACAAACTATTTACATGAAAAGAACAATTTTTAAATAAATCATCTGGTAATTTATTAGGAAGTTTATTTTTAAAATAAATTGTTTGCTCTCTATTTCCTAAATTAAAATTAAGATGAATTATTTCGTCACTATTTAAACTCTTAATAAAATTATAGGCATTTTGTAAATGGTTGTTATAATATAAATCATCAGAATCTAAAAAGCCAATATAATTTCCTTTGGCATAATTTATCCCTTTATTCCTTGCATAACCAATTCCACTATTTTCGATTTTATAATATTTAATTTTATCTGAATTTATTAATTTAACAACCTCTTCAGTTTTATCTTTACTACCATCATCTATTACAATAATTTCAAAATCTGTAAATGTTTGATTTAAAATAGAATTAATTGTTTGCGTAATTAAGTTTTCTCTATTAAAGGTTGGTATTACTATGCTAAAAAACACAAATACAAATATAATTAATTTAAGCTAGTTAATTTGGCAGTTCTTTTAAATAAAGACTATGTAATTTTTCTATCATTTCATTAATTGAAAATTTTTCAAGAACAGAATTTTTAGCATTTTTAGTTATATTATTTAATAATAAATTATCTGATAATAGTTTAATTAAAGCTTCATAAATTAATAAAGAATTTTTATGAGGAACCTCTATGCAGTTTCCATTATTTATTAAAATTTCATTCCCAATGCCAGATTTAGTTGCAATTAATGGCTTGCCTGACAACATACATTCAATATAAGTTTGCCCAAAAGCTTCTACGCTTGAACTTATAGGCACATGTATAAATACATCAAAAACACCATATAAATTAGTAATATCATTTTCAAAATATATTTTTTTATATGACGTCAATGGTAAATCTTTTAAGAGCAAATCTATTTCTAATTCATAATCGCCAACGCCATTAAACAGTAACAACAATGCATTTGGATGCTCTTTTAAAAATTGTTTATAGGCTGGAATTATATATTGTACACCTTTCCAATGTGTAAACCTTGAAATAACTCCAATAACAGGGGAATTATTATTTAGGTTATATTTTAATTTTAAATCATTTACTTTGATTTGATTTGGATTATTAAAACTTTCTGTGTCAAAACCATGCCAAATTTTTATTATTTTTTCTTTAGAAACATTTTCCTTTGTAACTAAAATATTGGTAACAACGTCTGAAATTGAAACAATTTTTGTTGCTAAATGATTGCAATATCTATCCCATTTAACCGCTTTTGGAAAATAAATATGATGAAAATCAGAATGATGTCGCGTGTAAATTCTGTTTTTAATTCCAGCAAGTTTAGCGGCTGATAGACCAATTAAATTTGCCATAATTAAATGGCAATGAACAATATCTGTATTTAATTTTTTTAATAATTTTTTACATTTAATTACGGCTATTGGTGAGTATAATTTGTTTTTACAATTAATAGTATAAACAGGAATTTTATTTGCTATTAAATATTTTTCTAAAAATGAATTTGAACTGTTTATTAAAATAAAAGATAAATTTATTTTTGTTGAATCAATGTGTTTAACAATCCATTCAAACGCAATTGCCTTATCAATATCAGAAATTATATAAGTGATATTTTTCATCTACAAATAATATCGAAGTGGCAATTTAAAAAATTATCCGATAAATTAACTTGTTTATTTGTTAGAGAATTTATTATGCTGTAATTTAAGCTAATTAAATACGAAATTACTTCTTTAGCAGAACTATTTTGTTGTTTTAAATTATTGTCATCTAACTCAATAAATAAAATTGGTTTATATTTTTTAATTGAATTTTCTGCTCCTTTAAGTACTTCCATTTCATATCCTTCTACATCAATTTTAATTAAATTTATTTTATTTAGCATCTTATCTAATACCCAATTATCAAATTTTACAATTTTAATTTGATATGATTCTTTACCAATTATATTTTCACTAATTCTATTCCCTCCTCTGTTTGAATCAACATCTACAACCAAATTTACTTCAGCTTCTTTATTTCCTAAACCTATATTTTCAACTGATAAATTTGTAAAATGATTTAGTTGAATGTTTTGATTACAAATCTCAAAATTAATAGGGTCTGGCTCGAAACCAAATGTTTTACCATTTACACCTATTAAGTTTGCAAATTGTAATAAAGTTGTTCCATAATTTGTTCCAATATCAATTACAAAATCACCAGGTTTAATTAAACGCATTAAGTTAGTTTGCTCAATGTCTTTTAGTCCAAAATAATGATAATGACCTACATAGTCATGTATATCTAATTTTAAATTTATACCCTTATACGAAAAATGTTTAATGGAGTTTTTTTTATATTGGTAATTATTTGGGACTAATTTTACAAAAAATGAATATCCAATATTTTTATTTAAAATTTTTCTTAATGTATTTTCAAAAAAAGGTATTTTAAAAACTTCGCGAATTAAATTCAGTAATTTTGTTTTTAAAGAGATATTTTTATTAATCATAACCAAAATTGTTTAAAATTATTATTATAAGCCTTTACATCATGATGTTTAAAAATATATTCTTTGTTTTTTTGTAAACGTTGATTTTTATTGTTTTGTTTTAATAATTTTTCAATTGAAATTATAATTAGTTCTTTTAAATTAAGAATATTTGCTGATATTATTGGGCATTGTGGTGGTAAATATTTCTCTAAATCTTTTTCAATATAACAAATTACCTCGCAACCATAAGCTAAAGCTTCTATTGATTTTAATCCATACCATCCTATAAGCATTTGATCAATTACAATATCAGACAAGCTAAATTTTTCAAATAACTCATAACGACTTAAAGAATAAATATTGTCATTTTTATCTTTACCCGGAAGTAATATTTCTATTTGATTAGGATATATTTGTTGAATTTCATCTAAAACTAGATTAATATACTCCGATCCCTTTAATCCGAAGCCTGAAGGAGAGTGCAAAATTTTAATTTTACTAGAAGAATTTGAATCATTTTTAAAATGATTAATTTGATTTTCATAAAATTCATCAAAATTTAACATAACGGGTAAATGAATTGCTGTAGGTATTAATTTAAGAAGATCAGGTGTTGAAACTATTATTTTATCTGAATAGTTTAATGCAATTTCAATTAGTTTCAATTGTTTTGTATTTGATATTGGTGGCAAAACCAAGTCTTTATCTTTTAATAAATATTTTTTTAATTGATTGTTTTTAGATAATAAATATTCTTCGGATCTTATGTCAGAGCCAACAAAATGCATTATTACTTTTTTTCTAAATAATTTATAAATGATTAACTCCGTTTTACGAAGTTTCCATGTTAAAATTGTTTCACCAGATAAAAAATGGAAAACATCATATCGGAATAATGCTTTTATAAAAAACCAAAACGTTTTCCAATACATTTTTAATGAAGAAATTTTATTTATTGGAAATTCAAATGTATATGAAGTAGAATAATGAGATTTTGGCAATACATATTTTGAAATTGATTCAGCTTCGGCTAATTGTCCATAATTGGCATGGATAAAATCAGAATAAGTTTTTATTCTATAACCTATATCTACAGCGCCAAATAATATTCTTTTTTTTGTCATGTTTCAAATAATTTGCTTGCTTGTAAATACTCCCAGTCATTGTTTTTTAGTAAAACATTAGAATTAATGATTTTATTTTTATTTAAAATGTTAATTGAATTTTCAATTAAATCTTTATCAATAGTTTTAGCTTGGGGAGGCTCAAATCCAATTTTTTCTTTTCTCCAAATAATTTGTTCTGGTAAAAAGTCTTTCATTGTTTCGCGTAAAATATACTTAGTCCATGCATTGTAAAGTTTAAAATTATCTGGTAAGGTAAAAACAAACTCAACTAATTGATGATTTAAAAAAGGTAAACGAACTTCTCTACCATGTGCCATAGAATTTCTATCAGCATAACGTAATAAATTATTTAATCCAACTCTTGTTAATGATAATTTTAATTCTTCTGACAAGTTATCATTTTGAATATGTGGATATTCAAATTGATGAAATTCGTTTAAAAAATCTTTATTGAATTGTTTAAGGTAAGGGGCTTTTAAAATAATATTTTTATAATTTCTTAAATTATTTTTTAGTTTAGGGAATTTTGCATATAACTTAAAATTCGATTCTAAATTAAATTTATTATTATAAAGATTTTTATACTGATTAATTTGTATTTTAAATTCTTTTTTATTTAATAGAATTAATGACCGATATAGATTAATGAAATAATTATGGTAGCCCGCAAAGTATTCATCTGCACCTTGTCCATCTAACAAAACAGTAACATTGTTGTCTTTTGCCAACTTCATCACAAAGTATTGCGCAATAATACTTTTACTACCAAATGGTTCTTCTTGATAATAAAACACCTTATTAATTTGTTCGTTTATTAATTCAGGAGTTAAAAATATTTCATGTGCGTTAAGGTTAAATTTATCTACAACCAGTTTTATGTATTCTCCTTCGTCATTTTTAAAATCTTTAAAACGAGCAGAGAATGTCTTTTGATTTTGATTTATATTTTTTAATTGATTTATAATTGCTACAATACTTGAAGAATCGATTCCTCCAGATAAGCTAGAACCAATGGGTACATCGGCTCTTAGTCTTCTTGAGATAGATTGTTTGAGTAAAAATAAAATTCTTTCTTTAGCTTCATCAAATGAAATATCTGATTTCTGAGTAATGCAAATGTCCCAATATCTTTTTATAGTTTGTATTTTTCCGTCTTTTACAATTAAATAATGTGCAGCTTCTAAATTAAAAATATTTTTATAAAAAGTGTGATTTAAGTTTTTAGTATCGTCTTGTGTGTTATAAGCCAAATACAAAAATACTTTTCTTAAATTTGGTTCTTTATTTATATCTGCATCCCATAGCGCTTTCATTTCGCTAGCAAAATAAAAAGCATCATTATTAATATGATAATAAAATGGTTTTTCACCGAATCTATCTCGAGCACAAAAAGTTATTTTTTCATAATTATCATATAATGCAAAAGCAAACATTCCATCTAATTCATCTAAACACTTTTCTTTTTTTAAATCGTAAAGTGCAATAAGCACTTCGGTATCTGAATTTGTATTAAAAATATATCCTTTTTGTTCTAATTCAGTTTTTAATTCTAAATAATTATAAATTTCTCCATTAAATACGATTGTATATCTATTAAGATAATGCATAGGTTGATTAGCCACTATACTTAAATCAATAATTGATAATCTGCGATGCCCAAATCCAACATTACAATCCGAATTTATCCAATGCCCTTCTCCATCAGGACCTCTATGACTAATTGCATCAGTCATTTTTTTTAAAATAGCGATACTAACGTTATTTGTATTATTTGAAATTATACCTGCAATGCCACACATTTTTCAACTTTTTAATAAATCAGAAACTAAAGTATTAATCTTTATTAAATTTTCATCATCTGATAATAATATAGCCGCAGCATCCACATTTTTTTTAAACTGTTCGATTTCACTTATTGTTAATTTATTTAATTTTTCTGCCATTGATTGTGGCGTAAAATTATCTGCAACAACACCTAAATTATATTTTTTTGTGTAAAATTCCATTTCTGAACTTGGTGAAATTGCAACAACTAATCGAGCTTGAATAAATTCAAAAAACTTATTTGGTAATGCATGTTTATTATTAAAATTTAATGGAGGCAGTATATACAAACCTATAGTATATTGATTAATAAAATTACATATTTCTGAAGATTTAACTGGCGAAATAAAATTGATGTTTTTATAATTATTAGCTTTATTTTTTAAATAAATCATATACTTTTCCGATGAAGGAACTAACATTAAATCTAAGGTAAATCGCTCATCTAAATAATTCATCATTTCAATCATTAATTCTAATTTTCTTGAAGGAATTGCTGCTCCATGATGAATAATTTTAATTTTATTATCATTTATTAAAGAAGGTTTTAAGTTTTGATAACTTACCATATTGGGCAAAAGAAAGGGAGTTGCCCCAACATTTTTAGAATATGCTTCAACAATTCCATTTGATACTGTTGAAAAAGCATCAGCCATTGGAATATATTTTTCGCATAAATAATACATGTTTGGTTTATGAAATATTTTCCATATAAAATTATCGTTAAATTCTAATAAATGATATTCGTGTGCATCAAAATAAACTTTCGATTTTTTATTGGCAATTTTTAAAGCTAAAGGTAATGTATGAATATCATTAGCTATTATTAAATTGTAGTTATTCTTTAATAATTCTTTTACTAAATTTAATTTTCCATTATCCCAATAATAACTTTCATAATTTCTAAATATAAACTGAAAAAATCGTTTAGTTTTTCTTATTAATGAAAATGATGGGGCTTTATAAATTGGATAAAATTTAATATTCTTTTCTAATGGAGCTGAATATCCACATGTTTCTATACAATAATTTTCATTTAAAGCTTTTATTTGCCTAATAATTCTAGGATCGGATGATAAATGACTATAAGATAGAATTAAAATTTTTTTCATTAACTTATATTTTGTAGTCAAAATTTTTAGAATTAATTGAATTTAAAAAATTTTCTGCAACTAAAGTTGCCTCATTATTATTAATCGCATAATCATTTCCTTTTTTTGCTAAATCTACAATTAATGAATTGTTAGTTAACAAACTTCTTAATCTATCTTTTAAATTGTATTCATCAATAGCAAAAACTGGAGGTTTAAAACATTGAGGCGATTCCTCGTAATACTTTGTAGCAACAGCACAACCACACAACATTGCCTCAAAACTTAAAAAACCTGGTCCATGGGCAACAATTTCGTCAATTAATACATCTGCGTTTTCTAATTCATTTATTAATTTGTTATGAGGTAAATTAATTAACAATTTTAGTTCAAATTTAATTCCTTCGTTTTTTAACTCATCGAGTGTTTTAAGTATTAAATCTGTTCCTTTAATCTCGGGCTTTGAAGGTGCGTGTATAATTATTGGAATTGAATTATTAGGTATTTTACACTTAAATTTTTTAGTTTCCATTGGAATTTGCAAATGAAAATACGATCGCTTAGCGTAAATACTTTGATCTGGTACAGAAAAGATGGCGTCACTTATTTTTTCATGGTAAGCTAATTTTTTTATTTTTAATTCAGTTCCTGGCATATTAATTTCAGTTGAAAAGTCCCAATGAGAAATTTTAAACTTTTCTTTAAAAGCTACATAATCTCTAATATCTGATCCTAAAAATAAACTAATTATTTTTACTCCCTTTCTCTTTAAATAAGTGAGCTGGCGTTCTTCTTCCCATAAATTTGTAGTATAAACAAAAATATACACGTCAGTATTTGATAAAATATTTCTAATTAAAATTGATTTTATTTTTTCTTCTACACTTTTACTAATTAATTTTGAAAGTTTTTTAAAAAATGTTGCTACTCTAATTGATTTAAATTTTAATTTAAAAAAAGTAAATACCAAATTTTCAGGATCAATATCATAATCATAATCATAATATTTATTTTTAGATGCTATTGAAGTAACTTGATAACCTAGTTCTTTATATGCAATTGCTAGTGTGTTTACTATTCCTGCTATTTCGGTATCACCAATTAAAATTTTTTTGAATTTTCTATCTATATTTTCAATCATGCTAAATTCAAAATATTTTAATTTTTTAAATTTGATTTCTTATTTAATTTTATTCCCAAATTCAATACTTTTAGTTTCCCATTCCGATTCAAATCGAACAATTCCTAATTTAAAATTATAAATGTAATCGCCTTTATCTTTGTTTGATAAATTATTAATATTAAAATCTAAAATATTTTCTACGTAATCTAATGTTGCGCCATTAGCTAAATGTATGCCTATTGTAAAACTATATTTACCTGGCTGTAAACTGTTTTTAATTTTACATTTTATACTATTTATTCCTTTTTTTAAATTTATATTATTTGATGCATTGTATTTATTAGTTGAGTGCGTTACCTCAATACCATCAATAGTATTTATCCTAACATCCATAAAACAATCTACAACTTCAATTAATGATTCAATTTCAAAATACAAGCATATTGGAGCTAAATAATTAACTGTATCTATTGGTTCTTCTATATCATTAATTAATAAAAACATTGTAAATTTTAAATCACCAGTATTAATAGAGGAAGCGTTTTTAGGTATCATTCCATCAATGCTCGTTTTAATTGCGGTAGATAAATAATTTTCTATAGTTTTGGTAATTGTAGAATTGTATATTAATTCGCCATTTTGTAATTGAACGCCTTTATTACACAATTGTTTAATTGATGCCATGTTATGACTAACAAAAAGTATAGTTCTACCGCTTTTACTTACATCACTCATTTTAGTCATACATTTTTTTTGAAACTCTGCGTCACCAACAGCAAGAACTTCATCAATTATTAAAACTTCATTTTCTAAAAAGGCTGCAACAGCAAATGCTAAACGTAACTGCATGCCACTACTGTAATGTTTTAATGGTTCATTAATAAACTTTTCAACTCCTGCAAAATCAACTATAGCGTCAAAATTTTTATTAATTTCTGATCTTTTCATTCCTAAAATTGAGCCGTTCATAAAAATATTTTCTCTACCCGACAATTCAGGATGAAAGCCAGTTCCAACTTCTAATAAACTTGCTATTCTTCCTCGTCCTATAATTTTACCAGTTGTTGGTGGTGTAATTTTAGATAATATTTTTAGAAGTGTAGATTTACCAGCACCATTTTTTCCAATTATACCAACAGTATCGCCTGGCATTACATTAAAGCTTACGTTTTTTAATGCCCAAAATTCTTCTTTATTTTTTGAGTTTGAAAAAATAGTTTTAACCGAATCGCGTAAACTTAAATAAGGTAAATTATTGTGTTGAATACTAAATTTTTTGCTAATATTTTGTATTTCTAAAATTGGCTTCATTACGCTAAATCAGCAAAATATGATTCGGTTTTTTTAAAATAAATAATTCCTATTATAAATAATAAAACTGATGTTGAAGAACTCATTACAATAGTATTAATATCAGGAGTATAATTAAAAAAAGATGCTCTAAAGATTTCTAATGGTCCAGAAACAGGATTTAACTGAAGAATTTTTTGAATTATACTGTTTTGAGAAAAATTACTTGGATACAATACTGGCGTTAAAAATAATAAGGCTTGCATAAAAAAAGGGATAACATACCTTACATCTCTATACTTAATATTTAATGCTGCTAAAAATGCGCCTCCACCTATAGTAGAAATACAAACTAAAAGTAAACTTAAAGGAATGTAAATTAAAGATAATGGGACTAAACTTGTTTTAAAATAAACTAAGCTTATTATAAATACAATTAAAGATATTATAAAATCAAATAACCCAACTAATACAGATGAAATTGGAATAATTAAACGCGGAAAATATATTTTTTTAATAATACTTGCGTTGTTAACCATGCTGTTGGCTGAGTTAACTATACCATTGCTAAAAACTGTCCAAATTAACATACCACTTAATGCAAATAAAGGGTAAGAGATAGGTAAGTTAGTTTGTAATTTAATAGGGTTTCCTAAAAAATAAGTAAAAACCACAGTCATAAGCAAGGGTTGAATTATAACCCATAAAAAACCTAAAACAGTTTGTTTGTATTTTACTTTAATATCGCGCCAAGTAAAAAAATAAAACAACTCTCGGTAGTTGTTAAGTTCTTTTAACCCTAAACTAAGTTTACTTTTTGGTTTTATTTCAAATTCCATTTATGCTAGTGCAACACTAACAAATATAAGAATTTTTAAGGAACTAATTTTCACTTTATTAATGCGCTAAAATTACTTTTCTAATAATTTCAACACAAGCTAATAACTGTTCTTTATTTATTGTTAAAGGTGGTGCAAATCTAATAATATCGCCATGTGTAGGCTTTGCTAATAATCCATTTTTTGCAAACTCTAAACAAACATCCCATGCCGTTTTACCATTTTTTTCTTTAATAACTATTGCGTTAAACAATCCTTTACCTCTAACCGCAGTAATTACACTGCATTCATTCATTAATTTTGTCATTTCGGCTCTAAACAAAACTCCTAGTGTTTCAGAATTTTCAGCTAATTTTTCTTCTTTTAAAACCTTTAAGGCTTCCATTGCAACCGCACAAGCTAAAGGGTTTCCGCCATAGGTACTGCCATGCTCGCCCGGTTTTATGGTTAACATTATTTCGTTATTAGCTAAAATTGCAGCAACAGGCATTGTGCCTCCGCTTAATGCTTTTCCTAAAATTAAAATATCTGGTTTTATTTGCTCGTGGTCGCAGGCTAATAATTTTCCTGTTCTGCACAAACCTGTTTGCACTTCGTCTGCTATAAAAAGTACATTGTATTTGTTGCACAACTCTCTAACTCCTTTTAAATAACCGTTATCGGGCACAACAACACCGGCTTCGCCTTGTATAGGCTCAACCATAAAAGCTGCGGTATTTGGGTCTTTTAATGCATTTTCTAACGCAGTTAAATTGTTATAATCAACTAATTCGTAACCTGGCATATAAGGCCCAAAGCCTTTATAACTACTAGGGTCGTTACTACTGCTAATTGCCGCTAATGTTCTACCCCAAAAGTTACCATTTGCAAAAACAATTTTTGCTTTATTTTCTGGCACACCTTTTACATCGTAAGCCCAACGACGAGCTAATTTTAATGCAGTTTCTCCTCCTTCAACACCAGTGTTCATTGGTAATACTTTGTCGTAACCAAAATACTCAGTAATAAATTTTTCATATTCGCCAAGTACACTGTTATAAAAAGCTCGAGATGTTAAAGTTAATTTTTGTGCTTGAGTTGTTAAGGCTTTTATAATTCTTGGGTGGCAATGTCCTTGGTTAACCGCACTATAAGCAGCTAAAAAATCGTAATATTTTTTCCCTTCAACATCCCAAACAAAAACACCTTCGCCTCGTTCAAGAACTACAGGAATCGGATGATAATTATGTGCGCCATAATTTTCTTCTAACTCCATTAAATATTCACTTTTTGTTGCATTTGCTACCATAACCCAATTTTTTAGATATACAAAGATACAAAATCTCTATTAATCCTAAATTATTAATTTGTTGTTTATAAGTTATATTAACTGTTTTATTTAGTATTTATAATTTTAGTGAATGGCAAAGAGTGCAGAGGTGAAAGAAACACCATTAATGAAGCAGTACAATAGTATTAAAGTAAAATACCCTGATGCAATTTTACTATTTAGAGTTGGCGATTTTTATGAAACTTTTGGTGATGATGCCATTAAGGCAAGTAAAGTGTTAGGAATAGTATTAACTAAACGCGCAAACGGATCGGCCTCTCATATTGAATTGGCAGGTTTTCCCCATCATTCGTTAGATTCGTATTTACCTAAATTAGTGCGTGCAGGTTATCGTGTTGCTATTTGCGATCAATTAGAAGATCCAAAATTTGTAAAAGGTATTGTTAAACGCGGAATTACAGAATTAGTAACTCCAGGCGTTAGCTTTAACGATAAAATATTAAACCACAATCAAAATAATTTTTTAGCAAGTGTTCATTTTAATAAAACAGATGCTGGTGTTGCTTTTTGCGATGTAAGCACCGGCGAATTTTTAGTTGCACAAGGCTCGTTAAATTACATTGAAAAATTAATACAAAATTTTAAACCCAACGAAATTTTATTTGAAAAAGCAAAACGCGAGCAATTAAATAATTTAATTAGCGAAAAGTTTTATTCGTTTGGGTTAGATGACTGGGCTTTTAATTACGATTTTGGTTATGAGAGTTTATTAAAACATTTTGAAACAAATTCTTTAAAAGGTTTTGGTATAGAAGATCAAAATAACGCTATTTGTGCCTGTGGAGCAATTTTACATTATTTAAACGAAACCAAGCATGATAAATTAAAACATATATCTAAAGTTAGCCGAATTAACGAAGAACAATTTGTATGGTTAGATAAATTTACAATGCGTAATTTAGAATTGTATGGCAGTAATAATGAAAATGGTAAAAGTTTAATTGACGTTATTGATAAAACCATATCGCCAATGGGCGCACGTTTATTAAAAAGATGGCTGGCATTACCATTAAAAAATTGTGAAGCAATTAACGAACGCTTAAACGCAGTTGACTTTTTAATTGAAAATGAAACCATACGTTTAAATTTAATTAATTACACAAATGAAATAGGGGATTTAGAACGACTCATTTCAAAAGTGGCTGTATTAAGGGTAAACCCCAGAGAAGTAGTTCAACTTAAACATTCATTAAATACAGTTAAAGAAATTAAAAACGAACTAATAAATTGTTCAAGCTCATCGTTACAAAAAATTGCCGAACAATTAAACCCATGCGAAAGTATAATAACTAAAATAAATTCTACTTTAAACAACGAAGCCCCTGTTAATATTTTGAAAGGCAACGCAATTTTAACCGGAGTAAATGTAGAATTAGATGAGCTTAGGCAAATAGCGTTTAGTGGCAAAGATTATCTTTTAAAAATTCAACAACAAGAAATTGAAAAAACTGGTATAAGTTCATTAAAAATTTCTTACAACAATGTGTTTGGCTACTATTTAGAGGTTACTAATGTTCATAAAGATAAAGTACCAACAGAATGGATTCGTAAACAAACCCTTACTAACGCTGAGCGATATATTACACCCGAACTTAAAATTTACGAAGAAAAAATTTTAGGTGCTGAAGAAAAAATTAGTTCGTTAGAGCAACAAATTTTTAATGATTTAGTAATTGCAATTAATGATTTTATAGCACCAATTCAATTAAACGCTAACTTAATTGCAAAAACAGATGTTCTGCTTAGTTTTGCCATACTTGCAATAGAAAACAATTATAATAAACCAATTATTAATAACGATTATGTAATTGATATTAAAGAGGGAAGACATGCTGTTATTGAAAAACAATTACCATTTGGTACAGAATATGTAAGCAACAATGTTTTTTTAGATAACGAAACGCAACAAATAATGATGATTACAGGGCCTAACATGAGTGGTAAATCAGCATTACTTAGGCAAACTGCATTAATAGTTTTATTAGCTCAAATTGGTTGTTATGTGCCAGCAGCGCAAGCCAATATTGGAATTGTAGATAAAATTTTTACGCGCGTAGGTGCTACAGATAATATAAGTAGTGGCGAAAGTACATTTATGGTTGAAATGAATGAAACAGCCAGTATTTTAAATAACTTAAGTAACCGTAGTTTAATATTATTAGATGAAATTGGTCGAGGCACAAGTACCTATGATGGTATTTCTATTGCATGGAGTATTGCAGAGTATATACATAACCATAACTTAAAAGCAAAAACACTTTTTGCAACGCATTACCATGAGTTAAACGAAATGACAAATTTATTTGAGCGCATTAAAAACTATAATGTAAGTGTTAAAGAGGCAAATAATAAAATAATTTTTTTACGCAAATTAAAAGAAGGTGGTAGTGAGCATAGTTTTGGGATACATGTAGCACGCATGGCAGGTATGCCAAAAGAACTAGTAGAAAAAGCAAATTTAATTTTAAGTAAGTTAGAAAAACAACACGAGGCTAATTTATTAGATGGTAATATTGATAATAAAACACTTAATGCAAAAAAAGTTTTAACGCAAACACAAAACGAAGTACAATTAAGTTTTGTACAATTAAACGACCCCTTACTTGAACAATTACGCGACGATATATATGCCATAGATATTAATACATTAACTCCTGTTGAAGCATTAATGAAACTAAACGAGATTAAAAAAACTTTAGGCGCTTTAACGTAAAAAAGTTATATTTATAACTAAGATAAAAATAGTTATATGATTTTAAGCTATTTAAAAATTGAAAAAAACAACAAACTTAAAGGAGGCTTGTACCACAAAACGCAAGTTAACTTAGCTTATAATTCAAATCGTATAGAAGGTAGTAAGCTTACTGAAGAACAAACTCGTTATATTTTTGAAACCCGTACTATTGGCTTTAAAGACCAAGATGCTTTGCCAATTGATGATATTATTGAAACTTCCAATCACTTTGTGGCTTTTGATTTTGTGATAGATAAGGCAGAACAACAACTTACAACTACTCTTATAAAAGAACTACATCGTATTTTAAAATCAAGCACATTTGATGCTACTAAACACTATTTTAAAGTAGGAGATTGGAAAACCTTACCCAATGAAGTGGGAGGAAAAGAAACAACTTTACCGCAAAATGTAGATAATGAAATGAATATGCTTTTGCAATGGTACAATACATTATCTAAAATAGAATTTGAACATGTAATCGAATTTCATTATCGTTTCGAACAAATACACCCATTTCAAGATGGTAATGGTAGAGTTGGACGTTTAATTTTATTTAAAGAATGTTTGAAAAATAATATTGTGCCCTTTATTATTGACGATAATTACAAACAGTATTATTACCGTGGCTTACGCGAATTTGAACAAACCAAAGGTTATTTAACAGACACTTGCCTTGCCGCACAAGATACCTACAAAGAATGGCTAAAGTATTTTTATCCCGATTTGTTGAAATAAAAAAAGGCGAGATTTAACTCCCGCCTTAAATGTTTTAGTTCGCTTATTTATTGTTTTTTTGATGGAGCTTATGAAACATTTACAAATAAAAACGAGGCAAACTTTCGAATGCCCCGTAGTAAATGTTTTCACAACGGAATAATCCTTATTGTGATTTGCTTCATATTGTGATACAAATTTAGTATATTTCGTACAATAAAAAAATAATTTTTATGAAAAAAGTACTAGGATTAGATTTAGGAACAAATAGTATTGGGTGGGCATTAATTGAACAAAATATTGAAAACAAAGACGGCAAAATTCTTGGAATGGGGAGTCGAATAATTCCGATGACACAAGACATTAAAGATGAATTTGGTAAAGGAAATTCCGTTTCTCAAACAGCAGATAGAACTCGCTTTAGAGGAGTCAGAAGATTACGTGAGCGCCATTTGTTGAGAAGAGAACGTTTGCATCGTGTTTTGAATGTGCTCGGTTTTTTACCAGAACATTACGCCAATCAAATTGACTTTACAAAACGTTTTGGAAAATTTATCACTGAAACGGAACCGAAATTGACTTATAAAGCGAACGATTTTCTCTTTAAGAAATCATTTGAGGAAATGTTGAATGATTTTAAAACAAATCAACCTCAATTGGTGGAGAATGGTAAATTAGTTCCTTACGATTGGACAATTTATTATTTGAGAAAAAAAGCACTTACTCAGAAATTAGAGAAAGAAGAACTGGCTTGGTTGATTCTAAATTTCAATCAAAAAAGAGGATATTATCAATTAAGAGGTGAAGAGGAGGAAGAAAATCCGAATAAGTTAGTTGAATTTCATTCTTTAAAGATTATTGATGTTGTAGCAGATGCTGAAACAAATAAAAAAGGTGAAACTTGGTATTCTTTACATTTAGAAAATGGTTGGATTTACCGTCGTTCGAGTAAAACACCTTTAACTGACTGGAAAGATAAGACACGTGATTTTATTGTAACAACTGATTTAAATGATGATGGAAGTGTAAAGATTAACAAAGAAGGTGTAGAAAAAAGAAGTTTTAGAGCACCAAGTGAAGATGATTGGACTTTATTGAAGAAAAAAACAAAACAAGACATTAGCCAATCAACTAAAACAGTAGGTTCATATATTTACGATGCACTCCTTCAAAACCCCAATCAAAAAATTAAAGGAAAATTAGTTCGCACCATTGAGCGTAAATTTTACAAAGATGAATTGAAACAAATACTTCAAAAACAAATCGAGCTACAATCCGAATTGTTTTCAGATGATTTATACAATGACTGTGTAAGAGAGCTATATAAAAACAATGAAGCACATCAAATGCAATTAAGTAAGCGTGATTTTGTTCATTTGTTTTTGGATGATATTATCTTTTACCAGCGACCATTACGAAGTCAAAAAGCAACGATTAGTACATGTCCTTTAGAATATCGACTGCATAAAATCAATAAAAAAGATGAAAAGGGTAATCCAATCAAAAATGAATTTGAAAAAGATGAAAATGGTAAGGACATAGAAGTTAAAGAATACTTGAAGGTTATCCCCAAATCCAATCCTTTGTATCAAGAATTTAGATTGTGGCAATGGATCTACAATTTGAAAATCTATTTACAAGATGAAGATAAAGAGGTAACTCCTAATTTCATTCAAACTATTGAAGATTTAGAAAGTTTGTATGATTTTTTAAGTGAACGAAAAGAAATTAAACAAGATACATTAATCAAACACCTTGTCGAAAAGAACCTAGGATTGAAAGGAAAAGCATTGTCTAATGAAGTTGCTAAATACCGATGGAATTATGTGTCCGACAAAGCATATCCTTGTTATGAAACACGTTCAATGATAATGAATAGATTAGAAAAAGTAGATACTATTCCTACTGGTTTCTTAATACCTGAAATTGAACAACAATTATGGCATATTATTTATTCGGTTACAGATAAAATTGAGTTTGAAAAAGCATTAGGCTCCTTTGCTAGAAAACACCAATTGGATGAATCTAGTTTTGTAGAAAATTTTAGAAGATTCAAACCTTTTGATAGTGAGTATGGTGCTTATTCAGAAAAAGCCATCAAAAAACTATTGCCATTAATGCGTGTTGGAAAATATTGGGATTGGGAATTTATTTCTTCTTCTGTGCAAGAACGAATTGATAAAATTCTAACGGGAGAATACGATGAAACCATAAAAAACAGAGTTCGTGAAAAAGCAATCCATTTAACGCAAAAAGAAAACTTTCAAGGTTTGCAATTGTGGTTGGCTCAATACATTGTTTACGACCGCCATTCAGAAGCTGAGATTGCAGGAAAATGGAAATCTGTTGCTGATTTAGAAAAATACATCAATGAATTTAAACAACACTCGCTTCGCAACCCAATTGTAGAACAAGTTGTAACGGAAACTTTACGTGTTGTTAAAGATATTTGGAAACAATTTGGCAAAAGTGCTGAGAATTTCTTTGACGAGATTCATGTTGAACTTGGAAGAGAAATGAAGAATACTGCTGATGAACGTAAACGTTTAACAAATACAGTTACTGAAAACGAAAACACCAATTTACGCATCAAAGCAATGCTGGTAGAATTAATGTCTGATGCAAATGTTATTGGTGTTCGACCACATTCGCCAATGCAACAAGAAGCACTGAAGATTTATGAGGAGGGCGTTTTGAAATCAGGCATTGAAATACCTGAAGATATTTCTAAAATTAGTAAATCGGCTCAACCCACAAAAGCTGAATTTCAAAAGTATAAATTGTGGTTAGAACAAAAATACAAATCGCCTTACACAGGTCAAATGATTCCATTGAATCGCTTGTTTACGGAGGACTACCAAATTGAACATATCGTTCCTCAGTCTCGTTATTTTGATGATAGTATTTCAAATAAAGTGATTTGTGAAGCGGCTGTAAACCAATTGAAAGACAAACAACTTGGTTTTGAATTTATCAAAAATCATGGCGGACAAACTGTGGAAACTGGATTTGGAAAAACAGTTAAAATTTTGAGAGAGGATTCTTACCAAGAATTAGTTAAAGAAAATTACAAATCAAATAGAACAAAACTCAATAAATTATTGCTGGAAGAAATACCCGATAAAATGATTGAGCGTCAAATGAATGACACTCGTTATATTAGTAAGTTTATTTCTCAGTTGTTATCCAATATTGTTCGTTCTGAAACCAACGATGATGGCGTAAACTCTAAAAATATTCTTCCAGGAAATGGTAAAATCACCACTCAATTAAAACAAGATTGGGGATTAAATGATGTGTGGAATGATTTAATTCTTCCTCGTTTTGAACGAATGAATGAGTTGACACAAACCTCTGATTTTACAACAAAAAACACCAACGGAAAAACAATACCAACGATTCCATTAGAACATTCCAAAGGTTTCCAGAAAAAACGTATTGACCACCGCCATCACGCGATGGACGCACTGGTGATTGCTTGTGCTACACGCGACCATGTCAATTTATTAAACAACCAATCTGCCAAATCGGATAACAGTAGATATGATTTACAACGCAAGTTGCGTAAAGTAGAAAAATGGCAAGACAAAGAAGGAAAAGAAAGAGATAAGTTTACCGATTTCTTCAAACCATGGTCAACATTTACGCCAGACGCTAAAAATGAATTAGAAAAAATTGTGGTGAGCTTCAAACAAAACTTGCGTGTCATCAATAAAGCAAGTAACCAATATGAAAAAATGGTAAATGGCAAAAAAGTGTTGGTGAAGCAAGAGGGAACAAATTGGGCGATTCGTAAACCGATGCATAAAGATACAGTTTCGGGATTGATTCAATTAAGAAAAACAAAACTTGTTGCTTTAAGTATTGCATTAGACAATTATAACGACATCGTTGATAAAGCATTACGCAAGCATATTTTGTCGTTAATCGCTAAAAATTTTGACAAAAAGAAAATAGCAAAATACTTGAAAGACAATGATAATAAATGGAACAATGCAGATGTTTCAAGAGTGGAAATCTACTATTGGGAAAATGATAATGTTGCATCAAGAGTGAATTTAGACACATCATTTAGTAAAGAAAAAATAGAAAAATCCATTACTGATACAGGTATTCAACAAATCTTATTAAATCATCTAACCAATTATGAAGGGCAAATAGATGAAAAAGGAAAAGCAATTGCACCAGAAATCTTAGCGTTTACACCGGAAGGTATTGATGAAATGAATAAAAATATAACATCTTTAAACAATGGAAAATTTCATCAACCTATTCTGAAAGTTAGGACTTACGAACCAAAAGGGAATAAATTTGCTATTGGAGAAACAGGAAATAAAAAAGATAAATTTGTGGAAGCTGCCAAAGGAACCAATCTTTTCTTTGCTATCTATGCTGATGAAAATGGAAAAAGAAGCTATGAAACCATTCCTTTAAACATTGTCATTGAACGACAAAAACAAGGGTTACTTTCTGTTCCGGAACAAAATGAAAAAGGACATAACTTGCTGTTCCATTTATCTCCAAATGATATAGTTTATGTACCGAATGAAGAGGAAAATGTAAATGCAATTAATTTGAATAAGTTGACAAAAGAGCAAACGGATAAAGTATATAAGATGGTAAGCTGTACTGGAAGTGAATGCCACTTTATACAATCAAAAATATCATCTCTTATTAAAACCTATGATTCAAAAAGTAAAATGGGCGAAATGGGTAGCTTGAATAAGCAGGAATTAACAATGTTTGGACATCAAAGAGTAAAAGAAATTTGTATCAAACTCAAAATTGATCGCTTGGGTAACATTTCTAAAACCTAAATACTGAAAAACAGTTTTGTAGTTTTGCATCGAAATAGAAATATAATCACACAAAATGTATCACACATTTTGTGTGATTTTAATTTTTTTTGTATATTTGTTATATGGAAAAAGAATTTAATCCGTTTTTAGTTACACATTACAAAGATGCTTTTCATTTTTGCGACAGAGAAAATGAAACCGTTCAACTAAAAAAAAATATACAAAACAACATTAACACTACCCTTTTTGCCATTAGGCGTGTAGGTAAAACAGGCTTAATACACCATGTATTTAACAGTTTTTCAAAAAACAGCAAAGTTGTATGCATTTATGTTGATATACTTAGTAGCAAAAACTTAAAAGAGTTTACCAATCTTTTAGCAACTGTTATTTATAATCGCTTTCCTGAAAATAAAAATTTAGGAAAAAAAGTAATTGAAACTATTAAACTCTTACGACCTTTAATTAGTTTTGATGAGCTTTCAGGTTCTCCAGAAATTACATTTGATTTAACTGAAACAAAACGATACGAAAAAACCATACAACAGTTATTTACATTTTTAGATCAGCAAAATATAAAAATTGTATTTGCTATTGACGAGTTTCAACAAATTTTAGAATATCCCGAAAAAAACGTTGAAGCCTTATTAAGAACGCACATACAAACTTTAAAAAATACCAATTTTATTTTTTGCGGTAGTAATCAAAAAATGATGAACGAAATTTTTAACAGTGCCAAACGCCCTTTTTTTGCCAGTTGTAGCAATCTTCATTTGGATTTTATTACCGAGGATAAATACGCAGCATTTATTGAAAAAATATTTACTAATTTTAAAAGAAAAATAACAAAAGAAAGTATTCAGTACATTTTAAATTTTACTTGTTGCCACACATTTTATACTCAATTTTTTTGTAATTACTTATATTCCAATAATAAAAAATCGATTCATTTAACAGATGTAAAACAAGCGGCCATTGAAATTTTAAAATTGAATGAAAATACTTTTTTTCAATACCGCAATTTGCTTACAACATCGCAATGGCAATTATTATCTGCTATTTCTAAAGAAGAAAAATTATTTAAAGCGCACTCTAAAAACTTTATTCAAAAGTATAATTTAGGAACATCATCAATGGTAACAAGAGGCATAGAGGCTTTATTAGAAAAAGAAATGATATTTTATAACTCTACCATTGAAGCACCATACTATCAAACTTACGATAAGTTTTTAATGCGTTGGATGCAAAACAAACAATAAAAAATCACACAAAATGTGTGACACAAAATGTGTAATTTTAAATTTAACCTATTATAAAAATGATTAAGCGCACATTATATTTTGGAAACCCCGCTTATTTAAAATTAAAAGATAAGCAGTTGCAAATAGAAATTATTAACGAAAATAAGGATGTTGTTACAAAATCTATTCCGGTTGAAGACATAGGAATTGTTGTAATTGATAACCAACAAATAACACTAACCAGTTTTTTAATTCAAGCCCTGCAAGAAAACAACGTATCTGTTATATTTTGTGATTACAGGCACATGCCACAAAGTTTGCTGTTGCCGCTAGAAGGCAACTCTATACAACAAGAACGTTACGAAGCTCAATTAAGTGCAAGCGAACCTTTAAAAAAACAATTGTGGCAACAAACAATTACACAAAAAATTAAAAACCAAGCTAACGCATTAACTAATTTAAGTTTAAAGTCAGATTATCTCATTCCTTTATACAAAAATGTAAAAAGTGGCGATACTGATAATTGCGAGGCTACAGCTGCTGTATATTATTGGCAAACCATTTTTAAGCACATTAACAATTTTGTAAGATATAGAGAAGGGCCTCCACCCAATAATTATTTAAATTATGGCTATGCCATTTTACGTGCTACTATGGCACGAAGTATTGTTGCAGCTGGTTTATTGCCAACACTTGGTATTTTTCATAAAAACAGGTACAATGCCTATTGTTTGGCCGACGATTTAATGGAACCTTATAGGCCTTATGTTGATTTAATTGTTTACCAAATGGTTAATGAAATGGGTATTGTTGAAGAAATGAATAAAGAACATAAAGCCGTTTTATTAAAAATACCGGCAATTGATGTAATAATAGATGGCGAAAAAAGTCCGTTAATGATTGCAACGCAACGTACTGCTGTTAGCTTAGTAAAATGTTTTAATGGTGAGCAACGGAAAGTAGTTTATCCCGAATTATAATCGCTTCTCGACTATGCCTGTCTGCCGACAAGGCAGACTCGAAGTAACAATTTATTTTAATTTGAAGTTTGCCTAAACAAATATTATAAAAATAAACACTTATTAATTGATAGTTTTAATAATGAATATCGCTAAAAACACTTCTCGACTTCGCCTGCCTGCCGACTAGGCAGGCTTGAAGTAACGGAGAATTGTCAGTTCGAACGAAGTCGAGAACCCTATCAGTTCAAGCTATCTAGGCGACAAACAGTCGAGAAGTCGAAACCTTGTCAGTTCAAACCCGCTTAGTTGACAAAAAGGTGAAGTTGAGAACAATTATAAAAACAATATAAATATGCACCTAAACACCGAACGATTAAACGCTTATAGAGTTATGTGGACATTAGTAATGTATGACTTACCAACCGAAACAAAAAAAGAGCGAAAAGCAGCGGCTTTTTTCAGAAAAGGCTTGTTACAAGACGGCTTTAGCATGTTTCAATTTAGCATGTATGTTAGGCACAGTTCAAGTAGCGAAAATGCCGATGTGCATAAACGCAGGGTTAAAAGCTTATTACCCGAACATGGTAAAGTAGGTATTTTACAAATTACCGATAAACAATTTGGGCAAATGGAAATATTTTACGGCGCAAAAAAGCATAATTTACCCGATGTGCCCCAACAACTAGAATTATTTTAACTATTTTTTGCGAGTTCGAATCGACTCTACACCAAACAAGTGAAGTCGAAACATTGCCAATTCAAATATAGTCGAAACCTTGTCAGTTCGAGCCTGCCTAGTCGACAGACAGGCGAAATCGAGAACTGTATCAATTCAAACAAAACCGAGAACTACAATAAACCCAAATCAATTTATAAACCGACAGGAGAAATGAGTATAGCTAGAAACAAAAAATCCGCCATAAGGACGGATGTTTGTATGATAAAAACGTATTTTTTTACTTGACAAAATTGGGTTAAATCCTTGTTGTTATTAAGTTTCTTTAACTATATGTTTTTATCAATATGTCAAAGATACAATATGAAAGCAAATCACAACGGACTTC